>Ga0315543_1000123_pt1 | contig 96578 bp, 101 predicted proteins | sample SalMarSW160210MG_2_FD_203098 | JGI IMG/M metagenome (GOLD analysis project Ga0315543, IMG submission 203098) | Salt marsh sediment microbial communities from the Plum Island Ecosystem LTER, Massachusetts, United States - Salt Marsh Sediment SW1601-210 ... | reverse complement strand
AATCCAATCCATCCCTAGAATTATCAAATTTAAACCTGGCCCGGATGGTAAGATCCTGTGTAATAGCCACTGCTGCGTGCTTCTTCTTGTGAGGATCAACTCCAACTACTAAATATCCCTCTGGTACTTGCTTGCGTTTCCTGGCTGCGGTATTCTTCATTTTAGATGGCTCCTCCTTAACTTTAGATTGTGTACTCGCGGTACCTTTTCTATTGTAACTGGAGCCATCTTCTTCTGTTATTGGATATACTAATCACCTGATATTGATAAAAGGTGCAATTTGTTATATAATTTTTGCCTGTGTCCTGGTTTAGCTTAGGAGGCCAGGACTTTAAAATCTTCTGAGGAGGGCAGGTGATTGAATGCATTAGGAAAACATTTATTGCTGGAATTGAAGGATTGCAACAGAGAGACTTTGAATAATCTCAACACACTGAAAAGCATACTGAACACAGCGGCGACCGAAGCCGGAGCCACCGTACTGGGAGACTCGTTTCACCAGTTCGAACCCCAGGGAGTAAGCGGAGTGGTGGTTATAGCCGAATCCCACCTGTTTATCCATACCTGGCCCGAGTGCGGCTACGCGGCGGTAGATATCTTTACCTGCGGCGATACGGTCAAGCCGGGAAAAGCAGCGCAGATGCTGATAAACAAGCTTGAGGCTAAAAACCACTCAATTCTTGAGATACAGAGGGGGATCCTGGATACCGAACAAAGTGATTCAGTATAAACATTATGGACGCAGACCCTGATAAATGGTTCCACGATAAAATCAGCGAGGACTTGATTCAACTGCACAGCATCAAAGAGGTGCTGTACCGGGGGCAGACGAAATTCCAGTCCATAGAAATTATCCGTACCGGCAGCTACGGCAAATGCCTTGTGCTCGATGATAAGATACAGTCCAGCGAACTGGATGAGTTTGTCTACCACGAAGCGCTTGTCCATCCGGCGATGATAACCCATCCCTGCCCTGAGACCGTATTCATAGCCGGCGGCGGAGAAGGAGCTACCTTAAGAGAGGTATTACGCCATGACACGGTAAAAAGGGTGGTTATGATAGATATCGACAAAGAGGTAATTACCCTCTGCAAGAAATACCTGCCCGAGCACAGTCAGAATTCCTTTGAAGATGAACGCACCGAGCTTATCCATACCGACGCCAGGAAGTACCTGGCGGAATGTAAGGAAGCCTTCGATATAATAATAATCGATTTGACCGAGCCTATCGAGGAAGGCCCGGCGTACCTGCTCTATACCCGGGAGTTTTACGGCCTAGTCAGAAATAAGCTGACCGTTAACGGGATTATCACCGTACAGGCAGGTTCCGCAGCCTTCAACGAACTGCTCAATTTTTCTGCCGTATTCAATACGTTGAATACCGCTTTTCCGGAAGTATACCCGTACCAGATAGATATTCCTTCCTTCGGCGGACCGTGGGGGTTTTGCCTGGCTTCGCTGAACCTTAACCCTATTATGTCAACCAGCGATGTGGATGACAGGCTCTCAGCCCGGTCGCTGGATAACCTCAGATTATATGACGGACTGACCCACCAGTCCATGTTCTCCCTGCCCAAACACCTGAGAGAAGATTTACTCACGCAGACAAGGCTCATAACCGATAATGAGCCTCTGTACACATATACCGGCTAACGACGATAAACTGGAATTTTTCATGAACATAACCATTCGCCCGGCTACCCCTGAAGATGTTGAAACAATCGTACGTCTCGAAATGGAGTTTGTCGATTATTTGCGTACAATCGGCGACTCAAATCCCACCAGTCTAAACGTAAATACCTATCTGAGGGACGGTTTCGGAGAAGAGCCTGCCTTCTCCGGGATTGTGGCTGAAACCAATGGCGAGGTTGTCGGTTACATGTTCTATCACCCGGGGTACGACATAGACCGTGGTGGTAAAGTCATATACATTGTCGACCTCTTTGTCAGCGAGAAAGCTCGCAGGAAAGGTGCCGGTCGTGCCCTGATGGAAATGGCGGCTGATATATGCCTTAAAGCAGGCGGTAGCGAACTAGTCTGGGCAGTCTTTATACCAAACAAGCTGGCTGCTTCATTTTATGAACACTTAGGTGCTAAATACCTGCAGCGAGAGGACATGACTTATATGCACCTGCGTTTAAAAGAGGACGGTTAATAACAATTATTAGCTGAAAACTAGTATTCAGACTTTTCAGTGGGGTAATCCAGCTCTTTCCAGCGCATATAGCCTTTTTCCAGGACTTTTATGTTATTGATGTCATAGCGTTGAGCTTTAAGCTCGGTTGCCATGATAGAGCTATCGGCCTCGTCCACGCAGTCGCAGTAAATGACCAGGAGTTTATCCGCCGGGAGCGCCATGAACGGCAATTCCCTCTCTATCGGGTCTCCTGCCGGATTATAGTATATATTGATAGCCCCTTTGATGTGGTCGGTGCTGTAGCTGCCGCTGTCCCGGGTATCTATTACCACCACCTCTTCGCCTTTATCCATCAACTGCTTCAGGTCCTCGCAGGTTATACGGGGCACTTCACTTTTCTCCATTTTCCTCCGTTTCCTGAACTTATATGTTTTCGCCTGTTACCGCCAGTCGTCTACCGATATGCCCTGTCTGAGGCCGAAATCCGTGATGAACCAGATTGTGTTCGATTGTCCTCCGACCACCACGGTGTTGATAGCATTCGGGTTATTGAAAGGCTCTACCATCGAGCCCGGCGGGAGTTTCAGCCATGTCGCGAAAGGTTCGAGTCCCTGCAAAGCAATGTTTGTGTATCCGGTGGTAATTATGCCGTTTCCCCAGAACTGCTCCACGGGTATACTGACGTTTTTAGAGAGCCATTCGGCAAGCTTCTGTTTTGTGGTGAAACCCTGGTCGTACAGAATACCGGCTACCAGCGGGTCACAACAAAGGCAAGCAACAGAGCCCATTCCGGAAAGCGACTTCATATAGTCACGTATCAGCATCTGCGGCGGATAGGTGGTCACGAGCTCGCCCACGCAGGAAACATAGGTCCAACCCACGCCGACGGTAACGACACTATCTTCTTTCTTAAAACCGAACCTGGCACTGAGCGATTCCCATCCATCGGGTAAAGCTTCCTCGTTCTCGGCATAACAGAGGTTATTGTACTGCAGGTTACTGCCGAGCGAGCCAAAGGTCGTTTTTCCGGCATGCAGGTTCCCCGCGCTCTTGGAGAGCAGCGTGAAAGTCCTCCCTATCGTCGAGTTGGCTCTGTTATGCGGTCCCATGGCGCCTATCCCCGAATTCATACCTAACTCGTTGCGTATCGGTCCGTTAACGACTATCATATTAGCCATTGAAGTCGTGGAGTTGCCGAAGGGCACCATGGTAGACGCAGCCAGGATTACCGGGAAATATTCCGGTTTAGCCCCCGCCATAACGGCAGACACCGCCACCTTTTCCACGGTAAGCTGTCGCCCGCCTCCCGGCCAGGCGATTGTTTGGACCAGCTCATCCGTTTTGTGGCTGGTCCCTTTCAGCATCGCCGCTACCCTTTCCTCAGTCGGCAGGACCACCGGCAGATAGTCTGTCCAGTCCTTTTCCTTTAAGTACTCCTGAAGATTCTCCTCCGTATCGGGCGAAAGCAATCTCGGTTCCACCACCCCCTCCGGTAATCCGGTTAATTGCTCTTCCTCGGTCAGGGGTTTTGTGAGAGCATCGACAATCTGCGGCATTACCGGCTTTCCGGTTACCGGGTCATTACCGTTAACGTACGTCTGGTGCTGCTCACGCGACACTCCGGCAATAGGTAGAGGGAACGTGGTATACCTGAGGGGTATACCGCTACCGTACAATCTGTCCCATCCCCTGGCGTATTCGCTGACATTTATAGCCGTACATGGTGCCGTGGGGATACCACGCTGCTCAAGGTTCCTGGCATGGCGGCTCAAGGCCGCCGCACAGCCGTCTCAGCAACTGATACCGAGAATGGCTGCATCTCCTTCAGCTTTTATTTTGTCCCACAGTCCCTGGTCATCCTCGGCAAACCCTCCCCGTTTTCGGACGAGCACCGTTTTAGCCGACGGTATATTCCGAGCAAACCATTCCTGCATCACCTCAAAAACATCGTAACCCGCCTTCGGTCCTCCCCACCCTATATCCACCATGTAAATCGTCTTATCGTTCAGGCTGGTAAAAGTACGGGGAGTAAGAGGGACGCGTTCAGCCATGGTACTGCTACAAGCGGGATTTAAGATTGTTATTCTGGCGTCTGAATCTGGCATTGTTTTTCCTTTCTCCTGAGGGCCCGGTTAAGATATATATCCCCAGACATTAATATTATCTTATAATTGTTTACAGGCGCTGTAATACCTCCAGCCGGTAAAACGCCTCTGCGTATTCCCTGTTTATTACTTTACCCGCATTCTTGGCACCTTCTACCAGCATATTAGGGAAATCGGGATTAGCGCCCTTAGGACCAATTTGACTCTGGTGGATATATGCAGCTTTCATTTTTAATTCATACGTATCGCTTATATCGCTGTAATAGTTAGGTTCAGGGCTCCCCCAGAGAAACATCTCTTTCGCCTGGTGCATTTTTAAGCCTTGCGCCAGCAAATCACGGATATTATTGGGAGCCAGAACCGTTGGCCAGATAGCATCCAGAACAGCCCTGCCGAGGACACGGTGGTCAGGGCTTGAGAAATATCGCGGACTCCCAGGATCACAGGTCATTACGACTTCCGGACGATACGTCAAGAACCACTTTAATATTTCTTGTTTCAGTTCGGCCAGATTCGCCATCTCCAGACCAAGGTCCGGGTGTTTCAAGAAGATAACGTCTTTCACGCCTATTAACTTGGCTGCCTCGAGTTGTTCCTTCTCCCTGATTTTAGCCATTTCTTCCGCAGATATATCGGGATTATTGGTCCCTTTATCACCGTTAGTGCAGATAACGTAGACGGTGTCTTTTCCTTCCTTCGCCCAGCGGGCAACGGTACCGCCTACACCGAACTCCGGGTCGGCCGGATGCGGGGAAAAAACCAGCGCATATACTGCCTCAGTTACCATAGTTCACCTCATTCGTATTTATTCTCAATATTCAACTCGGTTTGAGTACCGGTTCATTTCCATTTTTAGTGTATATAATATTGTCATATACATGGTGTTAATGTCTACTTTTCCGGGAAAATAACACATATCCCCATATCCGGTACAGCTTTATATTTATATCAAAATCTGGTATCATATTATCGTTGCAATATTGCAGTAAATCTATAGACCGTAAAAATAACGACATTAATACGGCTGCACTTTTTCACGTATAACTTTTATTTTCACATCACTCTCCGTATAACAGGGTTATGAAGCTTGATTGGCTTCCGGCTTTCTACTCCAGTCAGGGCAAACCGGAAGAAAGGAGAAACAGACATGGATTTTGAATTCACCCCGGAACAGGAAAAGTTCAGGCAGGAGCTGAAAGACTTTCTTGAAGACGAGCTAAAGCAGGGAACATTCCAGCCTAGCTGTGATGCCTGGATACAGGGCTACTCGCCGGAATTTACCAAAAAGGTGTCTCAGAAAGGCTGGATTGGCCTGACCTGGCCGGAAGAATACGGGGGGAAGGGACGGAGCCATATCGACCGTCTCATCCTTACCGAAGAGATGCTCCGCTACGGAGCCCCGGCAGCCTGCCACTGGTTTGCCGACCGTCAGATTGGCGGAGGCATTCTCCGCTACGGGACCGAAGAACAGAAGAGAGAAATCCTGCCGAAAATAATAGCCGGTGAAGCTTATGTCGGACTGGGACTCAGCGAGCCTGAAGCCGGCTCCGACCTGGCGTCTCTACGCACCAGAGCCACCGAAGACGGGGATGATTATATAGTCGACGGGCAGAAGATGTGGACAAGCTGTGGTATGTTCATGAACTATCTCTATATGGTAGCAAGGACAGACCCCGATGCACCCGAACACCGCGGCATCAGCGAGTTCATATTCCCGACGGACCTTCCCGGTGTTACCATAACCCCGACGATAGATATTACCGGCAGTACAGCCTGGGCGGAGGTGTTCTTCGACGGCCTGCGGATTCCCGGCAAGTGCCTGATAGGAGAGAAGAACCGCGGTTTTTACCAGGTAGTCAACCAGCTCGATTACGAGAGAGCCGGTTTAGAGCGGCTTATGGGTAACTACCCCCTCTTCGACGCTATTATAGAGTTCGTGAAAGAGACGAAAAAGAATGGCAAGCCGCTGTCCGGGGATACTCTTATACGCCAGAAGCTCGCCCAGCTACAGGTCGAATTCGAAATCGGACGGCTCCTCACCTACAAGGTCGTCATGGTCATGGAAGAGGGCCGCGCTCCGAACGTCGAAGCCTCCATGGCAAAAGCTTACAGTACCTCCTTCGAGCGGCGCCTCGCCAGCGTTACCATGGATATACTCGGACTCTACGGACAGCTCTGGGCCGAGTCGAAATACGCACCGGTTCTCGGCATGTGTTCACACTCATACCTGGCTTCCACGGGCTACAGCCTTCAGGCAGGCACCTCGGAAGTCCTGAGAAACGTCATTGCCACACGCGGCCTCGGCTTACCCAGCGTTTAAGAAATAACCCTTTCAATCAAGGAGAGAGATAATGGATTTCAATTACTCTGAAGAACAGGACATGTTAAAGACGATGGCACGGGATTTCCTCACCGATAAGTGCCCCAAAACACTGGTAAAGGAAATGGAAGAGGATGAGAAGGGGTATTCGCCGGAACTGTGGAAGGAGATGGTGGAACTCGGCTGGATGGGACTGGTAATCCCGGAGGAATATGGCGGCAGCGGTATGAGCTTTCTCGACCTTGCCGTGCTCCTGGAGGAGGTAGGCAGAGCCTGTTTGCCCGGTCCGTATTTCTCCACGGTGGTCCTGGGCGGCCTGCCAGTTATGAACTACGGGACTGAAGAGCAGAAACAGGAATACCTGCCCAGAATAGCCGGCGGCGAGGCGATTTTCACCCTTGCCCTGACCGAAGAGAGCGCCGGTTACGACGCCGCATCGATAGCGGTCACGGCTAAAGCCGATGGCGATTCCTATGTCATCAATGGCACCAAGCTTTTCATCCCGGACGCACATATCGCCGACTACATGCTCTGCGTTGCCAGGACGGATGAAAAGGCAGAGGCTGAAAACGGAATCACGGTATTCATTGTGGACGCCAGGAGCCCGGGGATAAGCACCACGCTTCTGAAAACGATAGCCGGTGACAAGCTGTGCGAGGTCGTTTTCGAAAATGTCAGCGTCCCCAAAGAGAACATTTTAGGTGAACTCGACCGGGGCTGGGATATAGTAACAAAGACTATTGAGCAGGCGGCGGTAGCCAAGTGCTGTATAATTCTAGGAGCAATGCAGCAGAGCCTGGATATGACCGTCGATTACGCCAAAGAGAGACAGCAGTATGACCGTCCAATAGGCAGTTTCCAGGTCATCCAGCACTACTGCGCCAACATGGCAACCGACGCGGACGGTACCAGGTTCAGCACCTACGAAGCAGCCTGGAGACTGAGTGAAGGTCTTTCCTGCACTAAAGAGGCAGCCGTAGCCAAAGCGTGGGCTTGCGAGGCTTTCGAGAGGGTCAGTACCCTGGCGCACCAGATACACGGCGCTATCGGCTGCACAACCGACCACGACCTTCAGTTTTACACCCGGACGGGCAAGTCAGCGGCGCTCTCTTTCGGAGGCGGTGATTATTACCGCGAGATTGTAGCCCGTGAAATGGGACTTTAATAACCTGATAATTTCACCCGAGGTTAAGCAAAATCGTCATTCCGTACTTGACACGGAATCCAGATGGGTTCTCCAGAGACGGGTACTGGATTCCCGCCCGACGTGGCGGGCACGGAATCCAGTCCGCCTGAGGCGGGCGGCAATTAAGGAATACTTCAGGGAACTTAATAAAGCCTTTATCCTAATTTAAGGGGGTCGAAAAATGTCATCAACAGAGGAACTGATAGAGGACTACAGGCGCAGACGAAAGAAAATAACCGGCATGGGCACCCCGGAGGCTATCGAAAAACGCCACAAGGGAGGACAGTGGACGGCGAGGGAGAGAATCGACTATTTCTTTGACCCCGGAACTTTTACCGAGATAGGCCTTTTCGTCAAGCACCGCACCACGCACTTCGGCATGGATAAGCGGGAGATACCGGCGGAGGGCGTGATAACGGGATACGGCATGGTTAACGGCAGGCCTGTGGTTGCCTTTGCCGAGGACTACATGGCACTGTCCGGTACCTTCGGCGAGTACCACGGCCTCAAGGAAATCAGGGCAATTAACTTCGCTAAGGAGATGGGCTGGCCGGTGGTGGGAATGAACGATTCCGGCGGCGCCAGGCTCCACGAGGGCATGGACACTCTTGAAGCCTACGGAATGCTTTTCAGGGCTCAGATTCAGGCATCCGGCATCATCCCCCAGATTGCCCTGCTGATGGGACCCTGCCTGGGCGGACAGGCTTACCACCCCATAATGCAGGACTTCCTTATCCAGTGTAAGGACACCGGCTTCATGGGTATCGCCGGCCCCGCCATCGTTGAAGCCCAGCTCAGCGAGAAAATAACTCTCGAAGAGCTGTCCGGCTGGAAAGCCCATGCCGTAAAGTCCGGGCAGACCCACATCGTCGCCGAAGACGACAAGGACGCCATCGACAAGACAAAGGAGCTGCTCTCGCTGCTGCCCTCCAACAACATGGAGAGAGCGCCGAGAATCGAGTGCAAGGACGACCCCGAGAGGGAAATACCGGAGCTAAATACCGTCATCCCGGACAGTCCAAACAGGCCGTATGACATGTTCAAGGTTATCAGGGCCATCACGGACGATGGCTATTTTTATGAGACTCTGAAGGACCACGCCAGGATGGTGATTACCGGTTTCGCCCGGTTCAACGGCAGAGTGGTCGGGCTGTGGGCCAACCAGCCGATGGTAGCAGCAGGCACGATTGATATCAACGCCGCCGATAAAGGTGCCAGGTTCGTCAGGTTCTGCGACCTTTTTAATATCCCGGTTGTCACCCTCGGTGACTGCCCTGGATATATGATAGGTTCCGAGCAGGACTGGAAAGGTATCCTGAGGCACGGCGCCAAGCTGCTCTTCGCCTGGGCTGATGCCTCCATACCCCTGATTTCCATCATGCTGAGGAAGTCGTACGCCGGCGCCCACTACGGAATGCTGGACAAGGGCATTGGCGCCGACCTCGTTTTCGCCTGGCCCACGGCGCGGGTGACAATCGTCGGTGCCGAGAGCGCCGCCAGCGTCATCTTCGCCCGCGAGATACGGGAATCGGAAAACCCGGAAGAGACCAGGAAAAAGAGGATGCAGGAATACGCCGATATCTACGAGAACCCGTACCGCGGCGCCGAGCGCGGCTATATCGATGACGTGATAATGCCAAGTGACACCCGCAAGGTGATAAACCGGGCGCTGGACATACTGGAAGACAAAGACAAAGACCATAAAGCCTTCAAAGCCCGCCCCTGGCGCAAATACTCAAATATTAACCTGTAATTCTAATTAACGGTTAAAGAACGAGGAAGAGTTACTTATAACTCTTCCTCGACACTTCTTGCCTTTGAGCATTATAAAGAACTGCTATATCTGGATTGTTTATTGATGGGGTTTGTCAATTACTCGTTTGCATCTTTCGTGCTTGATTCAATTTCTTCAATAATTTCTTCGACAGTATGGTCACTAAAAGTTATCTTTTTCTGAGTTCGTTTGAGTCTTATCACAGGGTCTGATTTCGTCTTCTTTGATAATGCATAAATGCCGTATATAGTACCTGCAAGACTCAATAATGAACAGGATATCGACAGAATCGTTGGGAAATCAGCAGCTTTTTTTACATCAGCTTCTACCTTAGCCCCTAAGTGTTTTAATGTATCATCATATTGATGCCATTCCTCCCCTAGCACTTCTACATCAAAACTACATTCATTACTCGGCATATTTATAACCTCCTGTGTTTTAACTCTAGCTCCAAAGCTAAAGCCTGTTAATTGTCCTGTTTGAATCATTTCCCAAACATCAGGTCTTGATTTATAATATCCGACTTTTACACGTATTCCTGCCCAATTATCTTTATACTCAACGTTCCAATCGATGATATACCCTATAGGTTGCTCAATATCATGTTGAAGACGAGGAATTCTTAATGAAGGTTTTTCTTTCAACTGATTTGCCATACTTTCAATGTTTTCTATAGTTAATTGGTCTCCGTGGCTATCTACACCAGTAGTAGCAATATACCCTTCAGTGTAACCAATATATTCCTCCTCCACATAAACCTCCTTTAATATTCTCTATCCACCTAAGATTATTTAATTCTATTCCAAGTATAGTGGACTTCAACAGCAACTAAAGGGTGCTATATTGTTCCTTGTAGTAAAAATACCTCATTTATAGTAATAAGGTTCGGTTAGTACCCCAATCTCTCCTTCAAATTTCACATTTATTAGTTCCACATTCGGACTCTCACTCATTTTAATTACAAAATACCTCCTAGCTATTACAATTCCCTCTTCTGATTCTGTAAATGGTGCACAAATAATGTTGTCCTCATAGATCTTAAGAACCAGCGAAGTCTGATTGCTCGATGGAATATAAAATTCTTTTTTTGTACCAGCTTCATACCTTCCTACCAAATAAACACACCCAAAAAGCAAGCTAATCATAACAAAACCCAACATAATATTATAGAAGTAATTCGGGAACTCGGAAGCGGATGATTTTTGCTTAGTATCGTATGCTTTCAACGCTCTGATATATTTCTTAATGATTAACCTTATAAATCTTCTAATTCCTATCCTTGTTTCCTCATGAGTATATTTCCTCGTCCATATACCTTTAGTAAATATGGGTAAAACGAACAATAATATACCCATAAAGATAAATGCGACTAGTATGTTTATTAGTTCATTAATTTGAAGGAATCTTGATATAGCAAAAACAATAATAAAAATGACGAAAATAAAGTAAAACCTACGTTCAAATGGACCCATTCGTTTTTTTGAATACTTTGGGAATACTAATAAAGAAAGATAAAGCCAACCAACTAACAAAATACCAATTGAACCAGCTGCAAGAGCGAATATGATAGTAGTCCAATTAAGAGTTATTAGTTCAGTGGGAATGTGGAACCAATTACAATATGCGACTTCGTAAATATACGTTATAGCATAAGCTGTGATAGAACCTATTATTGGTGCAACTTTAAGCCATTTATTATAGACACTTCCTGTTTCAATAATACTTTGGGAATTTTCAGAAGTCATATTTATATCCTTTTTCATTACTAAATATAGCGAGATTTTAACCCCTTTACAGATTTATGTCAACATATTGTCATGATGTGATATTTCTGCTATTTATTATCTTTTCCTCGTCCTGTGTGTTTTCACCATATTTTCCTGTTTTTCTCGTAGTCTTTCCCCGGCGCCGCGGACCGGGGGCGCCAGGTTTTTCAGGTAAAGACCGAGGTAGAACTGGAAGATCGCCAGGTACTGGACGAAGTTCAGGTCGGCGGGTCTGGACCGGAAATCGATATTCAGCAGCCTCGAAAGCTGCTTTAGCTGAGGGTATGTAAACAGCCGCTTCAGCGACTTCTTAATCGTCCGGTCGGCTTCCTCCCGGCAGAATACAATGAAGTCCCGGTACAGTCCGTAATCCCGCCCGGAAACCAGCCTGGACCTCCTTTTCTCCACCTGAAGCAGGACTATGTCTACGGAAGGCACCGGAAAGAAGTCCTTACGGCTGAAATGGCAGACTATATCCACCCAGAATACCGGCTTGAGCACCAGCGATGCCAGCGTCTCACGGGGGATTCCGGCGTACCTCTCCGCCGCCTCCTTCTGTAGCACCAGATAGCAGTCCGAAGGCGGGTTCGCATTGAAAAGCAGCCTGTTTACGATATCAGCGGTATGGACAAAAGGTATATTGGAGAAGATTTTATACGCTTCTTTCGGGGGAAAGTCCATAATCAGAAAATCATCAAGATACAGCTCGAACCTGTCCTGACCGACTAACTTCTCCCTGCATTTCCGGTATATCTCCCTGTCTTTTTCGATACCGACTACCCTGGCGCCTTTCTTGAGCAACGCCTCGCTGATTACCCCCGAACCGGAACCGATATCGTAGACAAGGTCGCCCCGACTGATGCCCGACTGCTCGACCAGCCGTCCTATAAGTTTTTTATTTACTATCTCATTGCGTGAATATTCGTTTGTATGGTGGTTTTTACGGTAGCCCACAGTGCTTACCCTCCTTAGTTGAATACATTTCAACCCGGGGCAGCACTGAGCGCAGACAGATGCAGCTATATATACGCAGAAATATAAGTGTAGAAGTGATTAAAATTTTAGAAAGAGCAGGTAATATGACAGCGACTCTTCGGGTAAGGGGCTAAAGAATGCCCGAGTGACAGCTAGATAACGGTTGCTTACCGTGCTGCCGGGTTTATGCGGTTGTGAGTCGTTTTCTGGTACCCATAAACATCTCTGTCAATTACCTGTATCCTTTGTGAATGTATTGTCAAGTCTATCACATGATAACGTTTGCATCAATAAATAACTTGATTTTACGTTTCTTATGACGTAGAATTCTCCTGTAATCTTACGGTGCGGGAGTAGCTCAGTGGTAGAGCATCTGCTTCCCAAGCAGAGGGTCGCGAGTTCGAGCCTCGTCTCCCGCTCCATTTTATCCAGTCTTTCCTGTTAGTATATATTTCCTGAAAAACAACCATTACTGTCATTCTGAGGAGTTCGCCCAGGCGAACGACGAAGAATCTCTCTACCCCTTGAAATGAGATTCTTCGCCCTCGATTTCATCGGGGCTCAGAATGACAGTTTAGAACACTCAATTTTCTACTCCACCTGTATCCAGCAATACTATTCCTGTGGTATAAAGAGTCGGTTAGTGCCTTGAAAAGGAGTATACCGATATGACGAAGTATCTTTATTTTGCTTTCAGCGACTGTAAAGACCCTTCCCGTGACGAGGAGTATAATGACTGGTACAGCAACATCCACGTGCCGGACATGCTTGAAACGCCCGGCATGATACGGGCAACACGCTGGATGAGCGTTGAACGGAAAGCAGGAAACGCCAGAAAATACCTCGCCCTGTACGAATTCGAGACCGACGACCTGGAGGAGTTCAATAATCAGCTAGGTAAAGTGGGTAGAAGCACCATGGAACGGGGCAGGTTCAGCGACCTGCCCGTCTTCGAGCCTCCGGAAATGCCACGGGTATACAAGCAGATTATGCCCGTCAGAGAAGCATAACCGCCTGAAAAGAGACAGCACAGCCAGGCTATAATTCCAGAAAGGTGGAAACGATGGAAAAATTACTAAAGGACAGGGTAGCTATAGTAACCGGAGCAGGTAACGGCATCGGCCGCGCCGAGGCAATCGGCCTCGCCGCGCAGGGAGCCGCAGTGGTGGTAAACGACCTCGGTGTGGATTTCGCCGGTAAGGGGACATCTAAAGAACCAGCTGACAAAGTGGTGGAGGAGATAATAAACGCCGGCGGGAGGGCGGTCGCCAGCTATAGCAGCGTCGCCGAAGAAGAAGGCGCGAAAAGCATCATCCGGACGGCTATGGACAACTACGGGCGTATCGACGTACTGATAAACAATGCCGGCTTCGTGCGTACCGACATGATATACGATATCTCCACGGAAGACTGGGATGCGGTGATAAAGACCCACCTTTACGGGACATTCTACTGCACCCGGGCCGCCGCCGCCATAATGAAAGAACAGGGCTACGGCAGGATTGTCAACACCTCTTCCCATATAGGGCTCGGTTTCAGGGGACAGGCTACTTATTCGACGGCTAAAGAGGCGATAATCGGTTTTACAAGAACGGTAGCCCGCGATGTGTTTACCTTCGGCGGTACCTGCAACGCCATCCGCCCGATAGCCGCCTGGAGAGGCAAGGCGGATTCTCCTGACCAGATTAGCGAGCTGGAGGTGAACAAGCCCGAGGATATCGCCGCGCTGGTGGTCTACCTTGCCAGCGAGAAGGCTGACCACATAAACGGCTGTATTTTCGAGGTCTGGCGTGGACACGTGGGTATATTCGCAGACCCTCCGCCGGTGGAACAGGTACTGTGGAAAGACGGCAGGTGGACGCCGGAAGAGCTGGCCGAAACCATGCCACAAACCCTGACAAAGGGAAGAACCCGTGAACTGATTTCCACCTTTCCTTTTTTCAAAGGGTAGACAGGGAAGGCTCCTCGTATCAATCCTCGGTATCCAGTCCCCACTCCCTGAACAGCCTCTGGTAGAACTCGGGACGCGGGAAATCGGGCATCATCTCGGCGCCGGAATACATGTATCCGGTCTTTCTTTCGTCGAACTCCCTGATTCCAGTTACCAGTTCTTCCAGTTTCGCTGCGGGCATTGAGAGAATAACCTCGTCCTCCCCCGCCAGGGCACGTTCCGCTTCACCGGGGTCGGGCAGGGTGACCATATACTGCCCTTTTTCCATCACAGGGACGATAATATAGGAGCAGGCAGGGGGAAAGAAATGCGAGTTGACTACAGGCTCGTCCTTGAAATGGGAGGGATAAAGCATATTTCTCAACTGGGCAGTGTTGGAGTAAATAAGCACCACGTCAGGCTCGAAGTTAGCCGTTTTTAGCGGCGCGGAGACTATGCCGACATATCTATTTCTCTCCAGGCACGGGAAAGCCACAATCTTTTCCAGACGCGGGTCATCGGGCTTATCCACCATGCCGTAGGCAATCAAAGGAGCAAAACACCAGTTATCCTCTCTCAGCATGGCAACAGATACCCTCTGACGCCGTGACATGGTGAACGCCTGGCACTGGGCGAGATGAATCCCCCTGTCCTTCTTCGGCCTGATAACCCCTTCCGGCACATCTTTTTCACTTTCAAGCATCTTCACCGCCAGGGGAGACGTCCTGAGCAGCATAATATCCTCAATGTCTTCACCGTACCTGTTGTATTCCTTCAACGTCGTCATGTTTAATACCTCCTGTTTCATGGGATTTACCAGGTATAGACACTCTGGCAGGCAACCATCTTTAGCCTCCGCCGATAACCGGCAGGAAAAGGACAATGTCGTTGGCTTTAAGAATCCTGTCCGGCGAGGAGATTTCGCTGTTCACGGTGATGATAATCGCACCATCATCCAGACCGAGAGGAGGATACCGCTGATTGACATATTCGAGGGCATCCTTCAGGCTTGTCTTTTCCGACACAGGGATATCAACGCGGTGCGTCTCCGTGACGACGCGCTGCGTTCCTAGGAACTCTACCGAGGCTATCAATTCACAGGCCAGCCTTTTTCCGTAATCTATGCCGGTATTTACATTACACGTTATACTCACCGAGTAATTGCTCCGCCTGCTCGTCCATCAGCCCGAATTTCTCCACCGTCTCACGCTTCGGTATTGAGTCTGAGTTAAAACCTTTCTTTTCGTAGACAACATCGCAGAGCTGCTGGTAGGCTTCAATCCTTTTCTGAACGAGCAGCTTATGGCGTTCTTCGGGCGATGATGGATATTCGTTTTCACCAACACGTTCCTTCAGCCAGTTATCATAGTATTCGGCACGGAACTCGTATTCATTGAAATACGCCGGACCGAGCGCCCTGATTGGAATCTGGTCGCTTACCCGCGTTCCCTTTCCATGCTCGAGGTTAATCAGCTTTTGCAGGACGTACAGTCTTTCCGAGTCACTCAGTAGGTCATCTAGGTTCTTATTACTGCCTGTCGTCGCGTTCAGGAAGCTGACATAGTAGTCCAGGGTCGGCAAATTTTTCGAGGGTTCGGCTGTGTTGGCAGCTTCCGGGTTTCGCACGTCTATCCAGGGCAGCTTGCAGAGTCCGGTAGCGTTGAACCAGGTGCGGATAAGCGGGAACCACCTGCAGGCGTCCGCCTTCTGCTCAAGAGCCGGTATTTCATTATAGACCTGGTCGATGAACACCAGCCAGGCTTCATCATGCTGCGGTCCCTTGAGAGCAAATCCATAACCGCCCTGCTGGGCGAGTGATTCCTTGGTGATGTACATGGAGAACTCCATACCCTTCACCTCCATGGCAAACTTCTCCAGTTCCGCCATGACCTCGCTTTCAGAAGAACCGTTACGGGCAGCGTATCTCCCTGCAACCCACTTCTTGCTTCTGGCAACGCCCTGTCCCGCTACCTTGCCGAAGCCCACCCCGTTAACGATTTCATGCAGCAACCGGCTGGCAGATTCGGCATCACCGAAATTCAACTCATAGCCGACATCCTCAGCGGTAAGAAAACCACGCTGGAAGCACTCCATGAAAAAGCTAATCGTCACTCCGGTGGAGATGGTATCTATGCCGTATTCATCGCAGTACCAGTTATACTCCAGCACATAAAGCGGGTCGAAGATACCCTGGGAAGCTACCGCGGCTACGGTCTCATATTCAGGACCATCGACGCTGACTATTCTTCCCGCTCTTGGACCCCTCACCAGCTCGATATTCTCGGCACCTTTCGCGCAGGCAAGGGTGCATCCGTAGTAACAGCCGTCTGGCATTTTCTTGCTGAAGTAATTATCGTAAAAAACCCTGGCAAAGAGCTTCTCCGAGTCGGGACTCTGTCCGTACTGGTAATTATGAACCGGGAAAATATGAAATTTATCCATATATTCGGACAGGATAGTCGTTCCCCATGCTCCAAGGTTAAGCTGACCGGGGTCGACCTTTGAAATAACATCCCTGAGCAGCAAACCCGCCTGCCGGACGCCCTCTTTACTCACGGCGTTATTTGCGTTTGCTCTCGGCAGGCTGGAGCGGGCAACGATACCGCGGAGTCCTTTCACACGCATGACGGTACCGGTACCTCCCCTGCCGGCCTGTTTGGCTCGTATACGGTTCCGCCTCCTGTCATAGAAGAGACTGTTTATAATCCCGAATCTGGCATTAAGGGCGCCCTTCCCGGCAGTCACGGCGGCAAGGGTGTTACTGTACTCACCATCATTCAATTCTTTCAACAGCTCCTGCCCGAAGGATAACGCGCCTTCATCTATTTCCTTATCATAAACCGGCGCGGCGGCGAGGCTGATGGTCCGGGAATCGCCGTCAACCAGAATGAGTACATCTTTCTCCGACACTCCGGTAACAGCCACTGCGTCGAACCCCGCCAGTTTCAGCAGCGGTCCGAAATGACCGCCGATATTAGAATCGACAAACGTATCGGTAAGAGGTGAAATGGTACCAATGATGAATTTGCCGGTACCGGGGAAGCCGGTCTCATTACCCAGTGGTCCGCTTGCCATCACCAGGATATTTTCAGGGCTATCATAGCGGGTCTCCCCGGTGGTTTCATCCCAGATAAGTTTCAGGGCATAGCCACGCCCGCCGATATACTTGTCCTTGAATTCAGGAGACAGCTCCTGAATGGTTATCTCACCGGCATCGAGGTCGACTCTCAGTATCCGGTCCGTATATCCACCTTTGACCGCCACCGGTTCATATTTAATTTGTCGTAAAATATCCATATATACTCCAGTCCTGTGTATGATTCGTCGCTAATCCGGTAACGCCTGATAGCTGCCTAGCTATCAGGCTGTGGCGGCCAGGGGTTGATGAACTGCATGGAACTGAATTTCCACTTACCGTATTCTCTCACGTACTCACATTCCTGCCTGCCCTGCATCCAGCTAACAGGTTCGGAGAAGAAAAGGTATAAAATCCAGTAGCCCTTAGCCTTATCTCCTTCAACGGAAATGACGGGCTGTCCCATAATATGCCCGTCATTCAGTTTGATTCTCTGCGCCAGGAAGTTCCTGAACAGGTCTTCAATCTCTCTTTTGCCTCTGCGGACATCTCCCTGGACATTCAGGACAGCATCCTCGGTAAAGCAGGTAAGCATATCATCCCACTGAAGGTTGCACATCCAGTAAACGTAGTTTCTTTGCAATTTCTGTATATCTTCGATATCCTCCAGTACCTGGACGCGCTCCGTCAGAGCTTCAAGAGACCTCTTAACCGTTTTAAGTTCATCCTGAGTCATAGCTTTTTCCCGAATCCACGTCTTCGACTTTATTTGCTGATTACAGTAGGGCTCTTGCCCGGGGTTGCCAGTCGCTCCACCGCTTCTTCATTAAGCTCCACTCCTATGCCCGGTCCGTGGGTAGGATAAAGAAATCCATTCTCGTACCTGGGCACTTCCACCGCCAGGTCGCCCACGACGGGCTGGCTTACCGTGTCGTATATATCGTGAATATGGAGCGGTCCCAGGTTTTCATGCACGGTCTTCGACATCCACTCGTCGGCAACCAGCAGGTGTGTATAGGTTGCAGCCTCGATACCGGAGCCCATCATACAGCCGCAGAGCACGGTGAGGCCGGCCGCCTTGGCAACGGAAATCCATTTTTGCGACTTCAACAGACCGCCGGCTTTCGGCACCTTGAGGAAAAAGCCGTCGGCAGCGTTTTTCTGTATAATCTCCAGCAGATGTTTCAGTTCCTGGGCAGCCTCATCGGCAAACACGGGGACTCCAACCTTGGCACGCAATCGAGCCATCCCGTCAACATCCCACCAGGGTACGGGCTGTTCGACCATCGCCAGGTTATACTTCTCCATCCTCTTTAAAACCATCAGAGCCTGGTAATAGTGCCAGCTACCGTTAGCGTCGATGAATATCTTAACATCGTCGCCTACCGCATCCCTTAAAGCGCTTACGTTCTCTATGTCGTCATCGTCCGTACCGTACCCGACCTTCAATTTCAACGCGCGGAAACCCGCCGCCACCGCCTTCTTTCCTATCTCGACAATCACTTCCGTGGTATCGGCAGGCATCACAAGACCAAGAGGGATTTTCTCGGTGGTGAGTCCGCCGAGGAGCTGATAAACAGGGACTCCGAGCGCTTTGCCGGCGATATCGTGTAAAGCATAGTCGATTACCGCTTTCGCCTGGTTGTTATCTCTGGCAGCGAAGTCCATCCTGGCAACGACTTTTTCGATATTAAACGGGTCTTCACCCAGCAGGATATCCGGAGCGAAAACGCCGTTAATCATCGCCATAATCGAGTCCTGGGTCTCACCTCTGTACCATGCCGAAGTACCACCGGTGTCGGCAATACCAGTGATTCCCTCGTCGGTATGCATCTTAACGATAACACCGGCCGAACCCTGCTCGAGACCTCCTCCCATAGGAAAGGGCTTCTTAAAGGTAGCCGTAACGGGAATACACTCTATCTTGCTTATACGCAATTAATCGCTCCTTTCTGGGCATCCTCCTGGTACGATAACCTGTGCCTATAGTACATCATAAGATGTAACATGGTAATTATAAGTCCGGCTGGCACACACAAGCACAATAAGTCTAATTAACACCTAGTATGATAGATAAGAACTCAGTTCAGTGTCAAGAAGGCGTGTATGGTTGTATGCTTATGTAAACCAAAGGAACAAGCAGTGCAGGTTATACGTTTTTCATTTATTCCGACGAATATGACTCATGACTTACATGAGCAATCCGGAACCGCCGCTGACACATATGCTGTCGCCGGTTACGTAAGACGACTCTTCCGATGCCAGGAACAAAGCCGCTCTGGCGATATCTTCCGTGGTGCCCATTCTCTTCAGGGGAACCATCTGTTCCGCCATACCGTTCTGATGGGCAACGACGTCTTTTACGCCAGGTCCGGAAAAAACGGCCGACATATCGGTGAGTATCATACCCGGGTGGATGGTGTTTACACAGACATTATAAGGAGCGAGGGCAGCCGCCGCGGAACGCGAGACCGACCACTGAGCGGCTTTTGAAGCGTGGTAGTGAAAATTGACGGCACCGTTCTCAAAGGCGGCTACGGATACGATATTGATAATTTTACCATAGTTATTAGCTTTCATATGAGGGGCGATTGCCTGGATGGTCAGGAATGTCCCCTTGCAGTTGATATTCATCACCCTGTCCCATTCTTCCTCGGTGGTGTCTTCGAGAGGTGTAGGACCGGTTCCTATTCCGGCGCAATTGACCAGTATATCTATTTTCTTGAATTTCTCTATCGACTGAGCTATCGCATCCTTTACCTGGCGGCTATTCGATACATCGCAGTGAATATAAATCGCCTGTCTTCCCTTTTTAACCACCTCATTCACCGTCGAGGACGCTTCCTTAAGGAGCATATCCATAATAACGGAATCGCAGCCTTCATCGGCGAATTTCAGGGCAATGGCTCCTCCCATTCCTCTGGCACCACCGGTTATGACAGCCACTCTGTTTTCTAATTGCATACTTTGCCTCCTTGTTTATTAATGAAAAACCCGATAACGACGGTTTCTGAATTTAACGGTGTTTCTAATAATGCCTACTTTCGTACAGGAGCCGCACGGAAATCACCTTCCGTTAACTGCATATCGAAGTGCAGGACGGGTCTTTTTATATCTCTCACTATCAGAGGACAGTGTTTCAGTCCTTTGGGAACATACACCATGAAGCTGCTGGTGATGATATACTGCTCGTCATCCATCCATATCTCGGCTTCCGCTCCGAGGTCTTCCGGCTTTTCAGGATTACTACCTATGAAGCCGATTATTTCCGGATAAGGATGAACGTGCGCTTCCATCCTGCCGGGGTCTTCCCCGGTATACATCCATGAGAAATTCACCATCAGGGCACCTTTCACAACACGGTCGCTCAACCCCAGTATATGGTGTAACTTCGGAGTCTCGAGTTTATCGAGGTCGGAAGGCGGTCTTTCTAAACCCGCCGGCGGTGAAGGAGGTTTCATTATGAAATACTTTTCATATTTTCTTGCAGTCATCGGTAACACTCCACTTTATCCGGGTTAGACTACGCATCTACGTTACCCGACACGATGAGGGTTTGCCCCACGATATCCACGGCAACATCGGAAGACAGGAAAGCCACCGAATTAGCCACATCCTGAGGTTCGGTAAGCCTGCCGATAGGTATACTTTTGGCGAAGTTCTCAAGCATGCCCGGAGGTGCGTTCTTCGCAAACCCTGTAATCGCCGGACCGGGAGAAACGCAGTTAACGTTTATCCCCAGCGGCGCCATCTCTTTGGCTATAGCCATGGAGAATGAGATGATTCCTCCTTTAGCGGCGGAATAAACAGCGGTCATTGCCCCGCCGTTGATACCGGCACCGGAGACTATGCTGACAATCTTACCGTATTTACGCTCAATCATATAGGGCAGGACCGACCGGGTGCAGTTCAGCACTCCTCTAAGGTTAATATCGATATCGAAATTCCAGTCCTCTTCCGCCATTTCCATGAACGGTTTAGGCGGGGTGCAGCCGCCGGCATTATTTATCAGTATATCTATCCTGCCAAACTCCTCATACCCCGTCCTGACCATCTCCTTCACTTCGGTACTGCTGGTAACATCGGCTTTAAGCGCTATCGCCCTGCGCCCCAGCGCTTCCACCTCGGAGACCGTCTGCCCGGCACCTTCAAGGTCTATATCATTCACAATGATATCACAGCCATCCCCCGCCAGGGTAAGGGCTATCGCTTTACCGAAGCCTATCTGACTGCCGGCACCCGTTACGAGCGCCACTTTATCTTTCAAACCCAGGTCCATTATGCTCTCCTTATTACCGTCATTTGTTCCTTACGTCCTTTTACACATCCTTTGCTGTAATATAGTTGGAGGATTCCGAAGCTCCGTTGGGGTCGAAGGTCTTCTTAATCTTTCTCAGCAGCATGTGGTAGTTGCACGCTTCCGGTCCGTACATATCGTGCAGCTCATCACTCCAGACGTGCTGGGGTACTCCGAAACGCCCTTCTATCGCCCGTTTATTCGCCGCCCTGTTTAGAAATCCCTGAATATTGTCCATCTGCTCTGCGTTTGTGGGAGCGTAGCGGATAAGTATCTCTCCATGTCCGGTATGACCGTGCTCAATCGACTGCACAAAGGGATATATGGCATCATCGAGTATCATGCCTTTATCAATCAGTTCCTGCTTGAGGTCGACCGTGTACATTATATACCTGGTCATCAGAGGAAATACGTCGGTGCCGCCGACCGTGCCGCCGCCCCAGCCTGTCGCCCGTGAAGTCTCTCTGATGGAGCCGACCGTCCTGATGAAACGCCACAGGAAACCGGCGCCGAGCTTCGGGTCTTCCACGTCTTTTAAGGATAGCGCGTCAGTCTGCTCCATTATCATCTCCAGGACACGCTTCTTATACTTAAAATCCCTCTGGGACGTAGCCGCTATGTTGACCATGAAGCCTGGACCCTGCACCTGGTCACTGAACTGCTTGAAGTATCTCAGATCTTCTTCGTTATCCGTTGCCACGTTCGACGCCATCATGGCGGCATTAAAGCCCATTAACTCGAACCCGATTTCACTCTCGCCGATTTTTCTCACCGCCTCAATCATGGCGTCTACCGTCTTGAAGGACAGGTAACGAATCATAAATCCGGGCGGTAATTCACTCGGTGAATAGTGCGGGCATACGCCCTCGATTGAGAACGTCGGCGGCCCGGGCCAGTGGTAGACCTTCTGAGCGGCAGCAGTGAACACACCGAGTCCTCCCAGAGGCACCGTGTTGCCACGTATTATCCCCCGCAGTGAAGGTCCTGGCCCATCACCGCAGAACCACTCATCGGAGGAACCCAGCGAGCCCATGCGGACTATCTCTCCGTCGCCGGTTACCCATTCCAGAGCGAGCTGGTTTCTCTCGCCATAGCTGCCGGTCTGGCTCAGGTGTCCCAGATTGACGTGGGCTGCCAGAGGCAGCGCGGAACAGTTCGAACCCGCTCCGGTAACGTTACAGTTCAGTCCTCTTTTCATCAGTTCCGCCTGCAACTGGGCATAAATGACGTAAGGCTCGACCACGGCATACATGTTTTTCTCGTTAATCTCAAGTATGCTGTTCATCCTTCTCAGGTCTATCTTTATACAGTCAGGACCGGCGGGGTCGCTGTAGAGCCATCCGGTGCTCGAAGCCTTGAACTGAACCTTGTACTTATTGCAGAGCTTGACTATCGCCTGTACTTCCCTGGTATTCTTGGGAAGCGTAATAGCTTCAAATCTAGGCAGATACTCGCCTTTGGGTCCCGCTGTAGCAGCCCTGATGGGAAAGGAATAAGATTCCGTCACCACCGGGTCATCGGATATGTATTCCGGACCCAGCACATCTTCAACAGCTTTATAAAAATCTCTATTTAATGCCATGATTCATAACTCCTTCCACTAGACCGCTTTATCCAGCAGCTCAACGACGTCATATAGTTTCAGACTGCTTCCGCTTTCCCTGATGGCGTCGTCGAATGTCTTTTCACACCACGGGCACGCCGTAACCATCGCTTCCGCTCCGGTGGACTCGGCTTCACTGATTCTTTCCCTGGCAGTCCACATCGCATAGTCCGGATTCGAATCGCACACGCCGCCGCCGGCGCCGCAGCACCAGGCGTATTCCTTTATCCTGTCCATCTCGGTTAGTTTCAGTCCGGGAATACTTTTCAGGACATCCCTCGGCGGTTCGTAAACGCCGTAGGTACCGCGCCGGAACTCCTTCGGAGGGTCGAATACGCGTATATGACCGGGGATTTCCCTGCCTTCCCAGTGGATGTATGGCTCACCGAGCCTGCCGAGGTAACACGGGTCGTGGTAGGTTACCCGCATATTCACCTTTTTCTTCGGCTTGAGCCTGCCCTCTGTTATCAGCCGGTCGAGGTACTCGGTGATGTGGAGTACCTCGATGTCTGGCTGCATACCATACTTATCATAAAGCACTTTGAAAGCCTGATAGCCTTCGGCGCAGCTTGTAACCAGAATCTCCGCCCCAGATTTCCTGAACGTCTCGAGGTTCTGTTCCGCCTGCTTCAGGAAATCGTCCTTGTATCCCATCTGGTAAGCCCGTCCGCCACAGCATACCTCTTCCGCACCGGCGATGCCTACATCGACGCCGGCTTTACTGAGCAGTGATACGGTGGCTTTCGCCACCTTCCACAGGTCTTTATCGTAGCTGGTGCGGCAGCCGACATGGTACAAAACCTTCACCTTTTCTTTTGTGACGTCTTTGATATCGAGTCCTTCCGCCCAGGCGCCGCGTTTTGCTTTCGCCCCCGGTACCATCGTGCCCTGCTTACGCAGGCTGTTTATGACCTTATCGAGTGCCGGCAGGGTCTGGCCGTCCTCGACGCACCTTATCCTGAACTCGTATAACGGCTCCATCACCTCCATATCCATGGCATATTTGCAGGAGACATCACAGGCGCCGCACATCTGGCAGTTATAGACGACCTCCAGAAGTTTGTCCGAGTAGTCAATCCTGTCTTCCAGCTTGGCTACGGCGAATACCATCCTTCCGCCGGCAGAATAGGTATGGAAGTCATATCTGGCTATACTCGGACAAACATTTACGTGCTCATAATTATCCACCTTCTCCAGGGGGATAAACTTACAGGCCGAGCATCTCCGGCACGTTTCCATCTCATTTCTCAAATCCTCAAGCGCCATTTATACGCCTCCTTATCTTACGTTACAGCTCTATTTCTCCCGACAAATACTAAAAACAGAGTTTCCCCGGATTCATGATATTATCCGGGTCGAGAATCGATTTCACTTTCTTCAGGGTATTCACGGTAGCCGTATCCCGGTTCATAATATCAAGGGTATTCTCGGCATACGGTCTGGAGAAGAAAGCGCCCCTTGCCATCAGCTCCCTGGTAGCCCTACCTGCCAGCTCTTTTACCCTGTCCGCTTCTCTCCGGTTTTCCGGGTCATAGAACAGGTTGAACTCACAGTGGACGTTGGAGCCCTGCACTATCGGCTGTATGTAGATGCCCAGGTCGGAGTTTGCGTATCCGGCCTCCTCTACCATTTCATACATTGCCCGTATCAATTCCGGCAGCTTATCATATATAGTCAGGAACAGAATATCCTGACAGGCACCTTTGTAGCGGAGTTTCCAGTAAGGCTCGCCGGATGGGTTCTGTACCGCTTTTAACAGGTCGTCAGCCGATATTTTGCCTATTGCCTGGACAGGTTCAACTCCCACCTTCTGGGCGATATCTATCGCATCCTCGACCTGACCTTTTACTCTTTCCTCCGGAAGGTACTCGTAACCGGCAAGGTTGTAGAATATTATCCAGGCAGGCAATCCCTCTCTGATATCATAATAATCATCAGGCCACTTCTTCGCCATTAGGGCAGCGAGTACGGTATTGTTAACGGCGAAGCATTCGTTGGCTAACCTCAGTCTCACCAGCCAGTGAAGCATGTCCATCACCTTATCAAGCTGCGAGGAGCCGACCAAAAAAGGCTCTTCAAGCTCCGGGAGAATTTCACACCTTGCCGACGCCCAGGTAACTATACCCATGGTCCCCTGAGAGCCCTGAATAATCCGGTACCATGAATTAGACGAGGGTCCCGCCGCCTCGACCTGCGCTCCTCCAGCCACCCATTGCTCTTCAAGGTTGCCAGGTCCGGCAGCGGCTCCGGTGCGGAACATACTCCCGTTGCCGAAATATATCTCCACGCAGTTCAAAGGGTCGGCTATATCCCAGTGGTATTTGGGCATTACCACCGGCTCCCTCTCCAGCATACTGGCGGCGACGGACTTGGTTTTCCGGGGCACCAGCGGCATGTTCAATCGGAGTCCTTCCTTTGTTACCGCCGGTATCAACTCGCCGAAGGTCACGCCGGGCTCGAACATCGCCACCCTGTTTTCACGGTCGACCCTGATGATTTTCTTCATACCGCTCATATCCACAATAACGGCTCCACCGGCACCGGGTACGGTATCACCCCGGAAATGGGGAGTGCCCGAGCTGACAGGCACAAGCGGGGTCAGGGTTTCCCTGGCGAGCTTTACTATCTTATCCACTTCATCGGCGTTTCTCGGCTTTACCACGCATTCCGGCCTTACGGCATTTACAAAGCTCATATCGCCGGCGTATGATTCCAGCACCTCGGGGTTAGCACTGACATTACCGGCACCGACTATCTTTTTCAGCTTAACTTCATCAACCATTGATACCTCCTTCCACTTTACGACAGGATATATTAGACTCTTTCAGACGGGATATTTTTCTTCTCATAATCGGGGAAGATATGAAGAATACAGATAATAATAGCCCGATAGCGTATGCGATATCAAGGAATAGTATAATCTTGTCCCTGGCATGTCAAGTGGGTAATTAGTTGTTTATCTACAATAGAACGATTGGTACTTTAGTGCCTCACCCCTTACCCTTCAGGATGAACCCCTTTCCTGCCAGTATCATTGATGTTGGTTGAGAGGCTTTCCTGGCAGGAAAGGGGAGTTAAGGAGAGAGGGGGCTTCGCCCCCTCTCATAAATCTCTCCCCCTCTCACTCAAAATAGTTTTTCTATACTGAATCACGATACTGAGTGAGAGGGGGACAAAGGGGGTGAGTACATATATCAACCAAAACCGGATAAAACCATATTTAGTACTATACGATTTTAGCTTGTATTGTCATTGCGAGTCCGCCTGAGGCGGACGAAGCAATCTCTATAAATCTTCGAGATTGCCGCGTCGTTCGCCTGAGGCGTTCGCCCATGGCGAACTCGCAATGACAGTTGAGTCAACTAATGCAAACAGAACTAAATTTATGTTTAAATTATAGAGATACTGCGGTTAAGCTGGTATAATCTGGTGAAAGGTTGAGAGTGACTAAATATGGAAAACAGTAAGGTACAAAAAATCAAAGCTATCGGAACTAAGGTAAAAGAAAACGTCGAGCGTGTTATCGTCGGTAAAGGGGAAGCTGTGGAACTGGCGATTGTCGCTCTACTCTGCGAGGGGCATATCCTTATCGAAGATATACCCGGCATTGGCAAGACAATGATGGCGAAGTCCCTCGCCCGGTCTCTGGACTGCGGCTTCCGGCGTATCCAGTGCACCCCTGACCTTCTGCCATCGGATGTTACCGGCAGCTACATTTTTAACCAGAAAACCTCCGAGTTCGAGTTCAGACCGGGTCCTATAATGACGCAGATAGTTCTGGTAGACGAAATCAACCGGGCGACACCCAGAACCCAGTCCGCCCTGCTGGAAGCGATGCAGGAGTACCAGATAACCGCCGAAGGCGAGACCAAACCACTGCCCCGGCCTTTCATGGTAATGGCAACTCAGAATCCAATCGAGCTGGAAGGCACTTTCCCTCTCCCCGAAGCCCAGCTCGACCGTTTTCTCCTTAATATCAGGATGGGCTACCCAACCGCCGAAGACGACCATATTATACTTGCCCGGTTCCGCCAGACCGACCCGCTAGAAGAGTTAACGTCCGTTGTCACCGCTGATGAACTGCTTGAAATGCAGGAAGCCTGCCGCGAAATTCACATTTCCGAAGATGTCGAGGACTATATTATCCGCCTAACACATGCCAGCCGTGAGCAGGAATCCGTCCAGCTAGGGGCAAGCCCCCGGGCAATGCTGGCGTTGTACCACGCATCACAGGCGCTGGCGGCAATACGAGGCAGAGCCTTCGTTATCCCCGACGATGTAAAATACCTCGCCACCCCTGTTCTGGGACATCGCATAATATCATTTGCGGAGAGTCGCCTCAGAGGGCTATCGACCGGTGAAACACTCAAAGGAATAATAGAATCCGTACCGGTACCTGTCGAAGAAGAAACCGGTACCGAGGAAACATAGACCATGGCTGACGGGCTGGATGAAATTACACTTCTCAAGGATGAGGTTTCTTCAACACGCAGGGTAGGCAATGAGTCCATAAGCAGGATTATCGGTAACTACTGGCTTTTCACCTTCGCAGTGCTCCTCATAATCAGCCTGTTAACCAAACAGACACCGCTTTTACTCATCTCGATGCTCTTTTTCTTCACCGGAGGCGTCGCCAGGCTATGGGACCGCTACTGCCTTTCGCGTATCGAGTACCGGCGGCGTTTACGCCCAAACCGCGCCTTCATCGGCGATGAGGTCTACCTGGAAATCGAGCTGACAAACAGGAAACCTCTGCCCCTGCCCTGGGTGCGAATCGATGACGAACTGCCGCTGGAGATAGAACTCTTAAAGGGCAGGACTTCTCCGTCACACCGGGAAAAACGCATGTTTCTAAACGATTTCCTCTCTCTGGGCTGGTACCACAGGATAACAAGGCGCTACCCGTTACGCTGCACACAGAGAGGCTTATTCCACTTCGGACCTACCAGTATCCGTTCCGGAGACATTTTCGGCATATTCAGCCGCGAAATGGAGACCTTCAAGATGAACTACCTTATGGTCTACCCGAAAATAGTGTCGCTGGAGAAACTGGGTATCCCGTCCAAACAGGCTTTTGGCGAAATCCGCACCAGACAGCATATCTTCGAGGACCCCGTTCTTACCCTGGGTATAAGAGACTACCAGACTGGCGACAGCCTCAAAAGAATCCACTGGAAGGCTACCGCCCGGCACGGTAAGCTGCAAACGAAGATTTTCGAGCCGACCACGACCACCGATATGAGCATCTTCTTGGACGTCCGTACAATCAAACCTTCTCTATGGGGAAGCAGACCAGACCTCTTTGAACTGGCGATAATAGCGGCGGCATCCATATCCAGCTACGGTATTTCAGCCGGATACCGGACAGGACTTTACGTAAATCAGAGAAAACAGATTCCCGACGTACCTATCAGGATACCTCCCGGCCAGCATAAAGACCAGCTAATGCAGATTCTGGAAGCTCTGGCGCAAGTACTTCCTTTCGAGACGATGCCCATCGACAGGCTTGTCCGGAATGAAAGCCAGAACCTGGCATGGGGAAGTACTATGGTGGTGATAACCGCCATGCCAACGGACGCCCTTCTGTCCACTCTTTTTAATATGAGAAAGGGCGGACGCAGGGTCGTCTTAATACTTATCGGAGGAACCAGGACCGCCGTATCTGGAGAAAGCCTGACGGTATACAATATCCGGGAAGACATACCATGGCGTGATATGGAGACTCTTCCCATAACAGGAGTATGAATTGCCTGCCTTTTTAAACAGAGTGGCGAATTTCGACTGGACAACCGGAGTTATCTCCCCTCTCACGGTTATCCTGATGGAGGTATTCTGGATTTACCCCTGGCTCGTCTGGAGCCGGGAAATGTTTTCATTCAACTATCCGTATACTCCCCTGAACCTGGGTTCGCTCATCTTCCTTATCGGCGTACCCTTTCTCGTCTCAAGATTTCTGCAGGGGTCGAGGAAATCATTAAGATGGATAAAACTGGCTATAGTAATGGTCACGATTTTAATAGTATTACGCGTTGAATACGGCGGCGGCATAAGCCTTTTCAGCGGTCAGTGGTTTATTTATCTCGGTCGACTCATCCGTGACAGTTTTACCATCTTTCAACCCGTAATTCCGGCAATGGTCGTTGCCATATACCTGAGCTGGAGAGGGATAAGGATGGGATATTCAAACCTGTTTTTCACCGATATTTACCGCTCATTCCTTTTAGGCATGACCGCCCTGATTCTGCTGATTATCGTCTGGACAACCAGCATGGGAACCGGTACCATCGAAAACCTGACCTCGACTGTCGGACTGCAGGTAGCCGGTTTCTTCTTCTTCGGGCTGATAGCTCTTGCTCTGGGGAACCTCCAGTCTATCCGGCAGAGAATGATACGCGATAAAGCAGCACCCCTTTCAAACCGTCGCTGGGTAATTATCCTGTTCGGCATAATCGGAGGCATAGTGGTGCTCGCCGGAGGGGTAGCCAGCATTTTTTCTCCCGGCTTCATTACGATGATAACACAGGCAATAGGTTATTTCTTCCAGGCGCTGACCAGGGTAATTCACTACGTGCTTATCCCGCTGGAATATCTTGCCGGGGGACTGGTATACGTAGTTCAATGGTTATTGAGCCTAATACGCGGAGCGACCCCCCCGAAGCCTTACGAACCGCCCGATTTTTTCGACCCGGGAGAGCTTGAAGCGCTGGAATACCAGCCGGTCTCTGTAGATATCGTCTTGATATTGAAGTGGGTATTTTTCGCCATCATCGTCATAGCCGTTATCTACCTGCTCTTCAAGTCGCTCTCCCGTTTACGGTTTACAAGAGAAGCGGCCGAGGTGGAAGAAATCAGCGAGTCTCTCTGGAGCTGGCCGGGATTCATCGAAGACCTGTTTATGTTTTTCCATTCGCTATTCGACCGCTGGCGTCCTAAAAGGAAGAAACTGCTTCAGGTAAGTTCGGCTCCGGGCTGGTACACAGAGAATGACATACAGAATATAAAGAATATACGTGAGATTTACCGGCATCTTCTCTGGGACGCCTCCGAGCACGGTATACACCACCGGAGTTACGAAACGCCGTATGAGTTCGCGGGAAGGCTGGGAATAACTCTGCCCGACGGCAGTGTACCGATGAATGAACTGACCGATATATATGTCAATGTCCGTTACGGTGAAATAAACGCCGGGGACACGAAATCGGAACAGGCAAACAGTCTATGGAAAACACTCCGCCGTCTGATACTCGGGTTGAAGAAAACCCGATAAATAGACTATTTACGTATCGCGGATAAAACTTAAAAAATAAAGGTTATTCATACATTGCCACACAAACTAAATATTGTGCTATACTATGAAACCATTCATCGCCGACCGTTATGAATCGGTTGTGCAGCAGCTTGCCGGGGAACGTCCCAGCGGCCCCGATATCAAAGGCAGCGGCAACGGCGTTACCAGAGGTCTTTGCGCCGGAGGTTTTTAATCGTAAAATCAACGATAATAACACAGGAGGTATGTAGAAATAGAAGCAACGAACACATCGGTAGAAGAGTTAGAAGTCAGTACGACTCCCCCCGTCCAGAGATTCGAGCGTAAATTTTACATACTGCCTAAGAACATTCATTTCGCCTATACCCTGCTGAGGCAGATATGCCGTCCGGACAGAGAATACCCGGAGGGTACGGTCAGCAGTCTCTATTTCGATACCATAGACCTGGAGCAATATATACGGTCGGCTTCCGGCGATTTCAAAAAAGATAAGGTACGTATCCGCTGGTATGACGAGGAAGACATTGAGGGGGAAACCGCCCCTGTATTTATAGAACTGAAAAAACGGGAAGGCTTTGCCAGCAGTAAACAGCGTAAGCGGATAATTGTTCCGGCAAAAAGCCTTGAACTATCTAGTCTCGGCAAAGGAATTGTCACCAGGACCGAGCTTACGCAGACATTAGCCGGTTTCGGCTATTTCCCGGAGCTTCCCCTGAGACCGATAATAAAAATATCCTACCATCGTTACCGTTTTAACGAGATGCTGACCGGTACGAGGGTATCGCTCGATTACAGTGTTCGCTCTACGATGGTAGCCCCGGAAATGGGTTACCGGGAAAGGGAGCTGCGGCTACCCGGAGGGATTATCGAGGTCAAGGGACCTTCGATAGAACTACCGGCAACTCTCAGACGAATGAGAATGCTGGATACGGACTGGAGCAGGTTCTCGAAGTACAGTAACTGTATTGATTCGCATATAACCGAGCATGGCACCGTTGCCAGGCTCTCGCCACCTGGCAGAATACTATAACCTTAGATTGGAGGTATGATACTTTGTGGAATGAATTCGTAACTTACATCGGTAGTTTACAATCGCCCATCACAATCCCGGAAGCTGTCGTAGCCATCGGGTTCTCATTGATAGCTTCCATAGTCGCCTATCTTATGTACCAGGCATTCTACGGGTCAAGATATATCGGCGCCGGAGTGCACCGTACCTTCATTATCGGGGGACCGGCAATCACAGCCCTGTTCCTCGGCATCCAGGTCTCCATTCCGCTCTCACTGGGCCTGCTGGGGGCGCTGTCCTTCGTCCGGTTCCGGACACCGATAAAAGACCCGGCAGAAATAGGGTTTCTCCTGCTGCTCATAGCCTCCTCTATCGGGGCAGCGACCAGTAACTACCTGACGACGGGTATTCTGTTCGCCCTTGTTTTCATCGTGCTGGGGATTCAGTGGTTGACTCGCAACAGGTGGACTCTATTCGGGCGGGGCAGTCTTATGATTTCGGTAGACCAGGCTTCCTTCCCCGAGTTGGAAACAAAACTGACGGCATTCCTCAAGGAACGGCTCAGCGGACTGAGACTGGAAACCATGTCCGTGCTTGAGGCCAGGGTAAGCCTTAACTACCAGTACAAACGCCATACGGACTTCAACTGGACGGCTTTTACCAACGACCTGAACCAGATGGCAAGTCCGGCCAATGTCGAGATATTCATCGGATAAAATAGACGCGGGCGAAGAGAGGGTGAACGCAGACCGTTTGCTTCCCGCCCTCTCTTCACTGTATAATTTGAACTAGCGACGCTCACATCTCCAATCTAAATCTCTACGCCGGTACGGTATGCCCGCGACAAACCGGTAATCTCTTTTCAGGAGGTAATGACTATTGAATAATGACGGTTTCGACCAGTTCAAAGGCTCGGCCGACTACGTAACTTCCGAACCTTTAAGGAACGCTGTTAATGTGTCCATAGCCCTGGGCAGACCTCTTCTTATCAGGGGAGAGCCGGGCACGGGGAAAACGCTGCTGGCACACAGTATCGCCAGCGGACTCGGTAAGAAGCTGATTACCTGGAACATCAAGTCCACCACCAAAGCCCAGGAAGGCCTGTACGTTTACGATACCGTGCAGAGACTTAACGACAGCCGTTTCGGCGATAAAGACATTTCCGATATCGGTCAGTACATAAAGAAAGGGAAACTGGGACAGGCATTCTCCTCACCGGAACAGGTGGTACTTCTCATCGACGAGGTAGACAAGGCAGATATCGAGTTCCCCAACGACCTTCTCAATGAACTGGACGAAATGAGTTACTATATCCCGGAAACAAACGAGACCGTCACCGCCATCCACCGGCCAATTACGGTTATTACCAGCAATGCCGAAAAAGAGCTACCCGACGCTTTCCTGAGACGCTGTATATTTCACTACATAGAATTCCCCGCCCCAGAGCTTATGGAGGAAATAGTACATGTCCACTTCCCCGATATCAGGGACAACCTCCTGCAGGAAGCCCTGCGCGCCTTTTACTCACTCAGAGAGGTAGAGGAGTTCAGGAAAAAACCCTCCACCAGCGAACTAATCGACTGGATTCGCGCCCTGATTATAGGTAACGTGCCCGATAAAAACATCTCGAAGGAAATACCCTTTGCCGGCACTTTACTGAAAAAGGAATCGGACTACGACCACTTCGTGAACTCCTACCTCACCAACGTTGCCGCCAATAGTATCCTCAAGCGAATATAACCATGTTTACCAATTTTTTCTACACTCTGAGAAAGAAAAGGGTGCCGGTCTCCATTACCGAGTGGATGACCCTGATGGAGGCACTCTATAAGGGTTATATACAAAACCTGGACGAATTCTATTACCTGGCAAGAGCCATACTGGTTAAAAGCGAAGCCTATTTCGACCACTATGACGTTGCTTTCCAGGAGTGTTTTTCCGGTCTCGAAGGCTCTAAAGAGATTGAAGACAAGATACTGGAGTGGCTTAGCGACCCACTCAACGAACTACGCGTTCTTCAGGAAGGACAGGCGGACTTCGAAGAGATGGGCTTCGATGAGCTGTTCAAAGAGCTCGAAAAGAGAATGCAGGAACAGACGGAGCAGCACGACGGGGGAAACAAATGGATCGGAAGGTTCGGCACATCTCCTTTCGGACACTCGGGTTCGCATCCCGCCGGCATCAGAATCGGGGGCGAGTCCGGGGGCAGAGGCGCCGTACAGATTGCCCAGGAAAGAAGGTTCCGCAACTACCGTAACGACCTCACCCTAGACGTACGACAGATAAAAATGGCTCTTAGAGGACTGAGGCAACTGCTGCGGACGGGTCCCGAAGACGAGCTCGACCTCGATGAGACCATCCATGCCACCGCCAACAACCTTGGCGATATCGAGCTGGTCTGGCGTCGCAGCCGGAAAAACGCCGTGAAAATGCTTTTAATAATGGACGTGGGTGGCTCGATGGACCCCTTCGCCGAGACGTGCAGCCTTCTGTTTTCCGCAGCCCACTCAAGTACTCACTTCCGTGACTTCCGGTATTACTACTTTCACAACTGCATATACGATAACCTGTATAAAAACATGGAGAGAGTCGATGCGGTCGGCACCGCTCATGTCCTGGAAATCATTGAGCCGGACACCAAGCTGGTAATCGTTGGAGACGCCAGAATGGGGACGTGGGAACTGACGGAAAAGTTTGGCGCTATCGACTACTATGAACGTAACGAGCAGCCGGGTATCGTCTGGCTGAAGCGGTTCGCCAATCACTTCAGCCACCGTGTCTGGCTTAATCCGGACGAACAACGTTTCTGGATTCACCCCACCGTAAGGGCAATCGGGAGTCTCTTCCCCATGTACCCGCTTACCATCGACGGTCTCGGCCAGGCAGTAAAAAAACTTGTAGTTAAATACTAACCCAGATGGCCTTGTCTGGATTAAGTACTTTCCCCCCGCCTGCCAAAGTCTTCCGCCTGAGGTCCGCCTAAGGCGGAGCGGTCAGGTGTACGGCAGACAGGCCTCTATCCTTCTCTAAGGCTGTTTGATATTATCGATACTAAAATATACCCGTCATTCCGGCGAAAGCCGGAATCCAGTCCGCCTGAGGCGGACCAGAGCTAACCAACCTGGATTCCGTGCCCGCCTGCCATAGTCCGCCCAAGGCGGACGGCGTGCAGGTCAAGCACGGAATGACAGACTCTTATACCCCCAAACATTAACAAACACTAACTGACTTTCTTGGCTGGAGAGGGGGATAAAGGGGGAGAGTTCTGCCTGCAATCAATATAAAGAAACCAACTCCATAATAATTGAATTCACGACTAAATTGTCCTATACTCGATAAATCAACACTTTTCATGATAATCCCTGGAAAATCCTATGAGTAAAACTGCTGTTATCACAGGCGCAACCAGCGGCATCGGGGCAGCCTACGCCAGGCGGCTTGCCGCCGAAGGTTACGACTTGATCATCACCGGGAGAAGAGAGAGTATAATCCGGAAGCTAGCAGACGAACTCACAAAACAGCACAATATTAAAGCAACCGTTATTATTGCCGAACTCTCCGAGGAAGTTGATATACGGAGAGTCATAGAAGTCGTAAAAAACGCTGAAAACATCGAAATTCTCATCAATAATGCCGGCTACGGAGGCACGTTTAAACCCGTCACCCGATTAACGTCAGCCGACTACGAGAAAATGATAAATGTCCATCAACTGGTTCCTTTGAGACTGATTTCAAAAGTGGTGCCGGGAATGATTGAAAGAAAAAAGGGCGTAATCATCAATGTTTCTTCACTGGGAGTATACGCCCCCACGCCGGCAGGCGGTATATACCAGGGCACCAAGTCCTTTCTGAAACTGTACTCCGAATCGCTGTTCATGGAGCTTAAGGACAAGGGGATTAAGGTACAGGCTCTATGCCCGGGATATGTAGATACCGACTTTTTCCGGGATTCAGAAGATGAAGAGTCAAAAACCAGCATATTGAGCGGGTTTCGGACCCGGCTGACGATGTCACCGGAGGCGGTGGTGGACTATTCGCTGAAATGCCTGGAAAAAGACCGGGTAATTTGCATTCCGGGAGTGGTTTACAGACTCTTATGGAGACTTGTCTCGATAATACCCGGCAGCCTGTATTATAGACTGACATCCAGATTTATCCGGGTCGAATAAGAGACAACGCTTTTTAACGGGTGAAGCGAAAGGCTTTATAATAAACGGAGCTTAAGGATTACGGGGAAATATATGTACACTGAATTCACCGAAGAGCAGGAGATGCTGAGGGCTTCAGCCCGCGATTTCCTGGAAAAAGAACTCACCGAGAGCACCATCAAGGAGATTGAGACAGGCGGTCTCGGCTACTCACCGGAATTGTGGAAGAAGATAGCCGGCCTCGGCTGGCTGGGACTCGTCTACCCGGAGCACTACGGCGGTTCGGAGATGAATTTCATCGACCTTGCCGTTCTCTATAAAGAGATGGGCAGAGCCGGTCTTTCCAGCCCTTATATGTCCACGATAGTCCTCTGTGGCCTTACCATACTCGAAGCCGGTAATGACGCGCAGAAGGACAGTATCCTCCCTGAAGTTATTAAAGGTAAGTCCATAATCTCCCTGTTTCTCGGTGAGCCTGATTCAGGTCCCGCCGGCATATCCTGGAAGCCTGAAAACGTAACGGTCACCGCTTCCGCCGAAGGTAACGGCTACTTAATCGACGGCGCAAGGCTGTTCGTGCAGGATGCCGCTATCGCCGATAGATTCCTCGTTCCGGCAAGAACAAAGACCGGCGATAAGCCGGAGAACGGGATAACGCTTTTCCTGGTCGACGCCGATAGTCCGGGTATCAGTAAAGCAAGGCTGGCTACCGACGCCGGCGATGACCAGTGCGAGGTCATTTTCGATAACGTATCTGTTCCCACCGACAACATTATCGGTAAGCTGCACGAAGGCTGGGCGCCGCTATCACATGCGATACGAGTCGGCACGGTTATGCTCGCCGCCCAGATGCTTGGTGCCGGACAAAGACTTCTGGAACTCTCGGTGGAAGACTATGAAAATCGTATCCAGTCTGGCACTATTATGGGAGTCGAGGAATTCAACGAGGAATACATTACAAATCTGCGTAAGGATATTGAAGGCTGCCGCCGAACGGTCTACCTGGCTGCCGGGAAGCTAGCCGGAAACGAACCCTGCGACTTTGAAATGAGCATCATCGGAGACTGGAGCAGATACCCCGGCTGAAAACATGGTTTTTGCCGTCTTACTGCTCAGTCTCTTTGTTCACCTTCTTTGCAGTCATCAGAAAGAGAGGCGTGGAATATTTCGCTGAAACCGGGAAGGTAGAGCGAGACAGGAAGTTGTCTTTCTTCATTGTTGGAGTAAGTATGTAATACACGGAGGGGTCGGTGCCGAATCCCGGGTGAAGCTGGGTAGCCTCTTTATCGCTTATCAGCCTCGACACCTCGCTGTCGGGGTCATCCAGGTCGCCGAAATACCTTGCTTTTGCCGGACATATATTTACGCACGAAGGAGTCGCTTCCCGGTCAACTCCCGGCTTCAGACCTCTCTTCACACCTTCGTCGATTTTATCGGCACAAAAATCGCATTTCAGTACGACATCATGCTTTAAGGGAAATAGCTTCTCCGCCTGTTCTTCGTATCCGGTAAGTCCCTGCCCGGGAAAGTGCTCCTGCCTGTCCGAGTAAAAGGTGCGCATTTGATAGGGGCAGGCGTCCACGCAGTTCTTACAGCCGGTACATTTTTCCTGGTCAATCCACACTATCCCGTCCTCGCGCTGCTGCGTAGCGCCGGTCGGGCAGGCATCGAGGCAGGCAGGTTCCTTACAGTGGTTGCATAAAACGGGATAAACGTGTTTTATCACATCGGGATATACCCCGGTCTCCGATATCAGTAGCTTAGCCCAGGTCGTCCCGGGAGGCAGGAAGTGCTCCTGCTTGCACTTGATTACGCAGCCGTAGCAGCCCACGCACTTATTCAGGTCTATCACCATACCGTATCTCATCAATCAGCCTCCACCCGGTAAGCCTTCACCTTGACGCAAATCTCGAAAGCGCCGCAGATAGGGTCGATATGTTTATGGTCGGCAGGCAGCAGCTCGTTGAAGTTCACGCCTTTACCTATAGCTATCGGTCTGCTTTTTGCCCATCCACCGAGTCCGACCATCGTAACCACCTGTGGATGGAGAAAACGGGACAGTTTCACGCGCCCCGTGACCTTATCTCCCTGAAAATTCTCAAGACAGACCACGTCGCCGTCCCTGATACCTCTTTCTTTACCTGCCTCCTCATGCATGACTATGTTATAGGTGTAAGGATTTGCCTGGCTCAACTCATCGACCCACGGGTTCTCAGCCATGAACCGGTGGGTGTGCAAAACGTCCCGCGTGGAGACGCCGACGAGGTCGAACTCCGAGTCCGGAGCTACATCCGTGTACATTACAGCGGGAAAATAACTGACTAAAGCGGAGTACTGGTCCCAGTCCATATAGATGCCTATCTTTTCAGCCCTTTCCTTTACCGGCTCTCTATCCTGCTCGTTTATCTCGTGGTAGACTGGTATCCGTGCATCGACGTAATACCTCCAGTAGCATTCCTCCGGCTTTTTCTTCCAGGACATCATGCCGTGTTCCATAAACCACTCCAGGCCTCGCTCTTCACCGAAATAGAACTTCAACGAGCGGTCGGTGAACTCGTAGCTGTTGATTTTTTCATCGGGCTTGATGATATCATAGCTGGTTATCGGCGATTCTTCCTGCTCCCACTTCATCCGTTTGGTGGAGAACCAGTTCTCCAGAAAGCTGTTATAGTCCTCCCTGGTGCCGACTCTATCGGCAAGGTCGAAGAATATATCCAGGGTGGACCTTCTCTCATATTCAGGCATGCAAACAGGCATGCCGACATGGAAATCCCAGTCGTCAGTACCTATGGGGTAGTTAAAGAAGAAGCCCTGCGAAGAACTGGGGTCGAGGTTTTCAAGAAAGTGGCACTCGGGCAGAACGATATCGGCAAACCCCTCGGTAGTCTCGTTGTGAACGGTGTTGATGGAGAATGTGAACGGTACTTTCTTGAGGAATTTCTCAGCCGGTCTCGGGTTTCCGGCACTCATTACCGTGTTGGCTCCGTACAGCCCGAGAGCCTGCGGTTCGTAGGGACGCCCGGCATTGGTCCATATCTCGTCCCAGTCCTCGCAGTAAGGATACGGGTTCCTGCCGGCATGGGGAAAGATATCGGTAAAGTTCAGCAGTCCGGGTCCCGTCGACTCCGCCGGTGGCCAGGGCGCTTTGGAGAACCAGGCTCCCGGGGTCAGCATACCGTCATAACTGGCATACGGCTGAAAGCTGGGTCGTCCGGTTTCCGGGTGCCCGAAACCCCTCACTGTCCCCGACCCGAGTATGCCGCCGCAGACATCCTGGTTACCCAGTAAAGAGTTCAGGAGAGTCATCGCCGCGTACTGGTGAAAGCCGTTAGAGTGGGTGTTCAAGCCTTTGTAGCCGACGACACATGCCGGTCTGTAAGGGACTTCTACGCCGTCGATTTCTATAGTGCTGCCTATTCTGGCTTCTTCGACCAGTTCTCTGGCCAGTCGAGTTATCGTTTCTTCGGGTACGGTGCTGATTTCCGCTGCCCAGGCAGGTCTGTACTGTTTCAGGTGCTCTTTCAGGAGCTGGAAGCAAGGATGGCAGGTAACTCCGTTAACGGTGTATTCTCCTTCCAGAGCAGGTCGGGTAAGAGTGGGGTCATCGTAAGTCTTGGCTTTACCATCGGCTTCGTCCCAGATGAAGGGATGCCCGGTCGACTTGTCTCTGACGAACAGCTTATCGGCTCCGGCAAGGTAAGGGCCGTTCGTTTTCTGTCTGATATACTCTGTATCGTACATCCCTATCTCGTTGACGATAAGGTTTGCCATCGCCAGGAATACAGCCACGTCCGTACCCGGAAGGATGGGTATCCACTCGTCCGCCTTACTCCCTGAAACAAAACCTACCGGGTCCATCACCACCGTTTTCATTCCGCGGTCTCTGGCTTCGGCTCCCAGCCTTATTGCCAGGCCAAGACTGCGTCCGCCGGCTGTTCCTTCGTTGCCGCCGCACCTGAGGACATAGTTGCAGTATTTATAGTCCGGCAGTATATCCCAGGCAGCATGCACCAGAGCGCCGATATGGTGAGCAACCGCCCCGCAGGCAGTACCAACGCCGCCTGCCGCCCGGTTCAGAGTACCGAAGGAAACGAAGAACCCGCCGGCAAGCAGAGTCGCTTTAAAGGTGGTGCCGGGACCGGGTGTAAAACCCCAGACAAGCTGCCTGGGGTCTGATTTTTTAATCGGTATAAGCTTCTCGGCGATTGTATCCAGCGCTTCGCCCCATGATATTCTCTGCCATCCCGGGTCTTCCCCCATCCCTTTTTTCGGGTTTGTCCGCTTTACGGGATAGTTCACGCGGTTGGGGTCATGATAGTCGAGTATGGTCGCTACGCCCTTCCCGCACAGACCTCCACGGCCTCCAAGGTCACTCTCCGGAATACCCTCTATAGATACAGGAGAGCCGTCGACCACCCTGACCTTAGCTCCACAGAGTCCATAGCAGCCGCCGCAGATAGTATATGCCCAGTAGTCGTTACTGCCTTCCCGGGTAAAAATCCTGTAGGACTCTCTTTCATGGCGTAGCTTTTCGTACTGTATCGTTTCTTCCATTTACCTTAAACTTTCTAACCCCGCATAGCGAGAACTCTGTTGTGCAAACGCAAGTGATTAATAGGGATGCACAGAACTACCTGTAAACCGATACGTCGTTTTCGTCTTTGAGCCGCCGAAGAATTACATTCAAAGATTCTTCGCTTAACGGATTTTCCGAAATGATGGAAAGTTCTTCCAGACTCGTGCAGCCGAGCAGCGGGGATATATCGACTATCTCATTCGAACGGAGGTCGAGGTTTGTCATGTACACGAGCGAAGCCAGCGGGGATATATCGACTATTTTATTCGAGTACAGGTAGAGTTGTTTGATTTTAACCAGTGAAGCGAGCGGTGTAATATCGCTCACATAATTTGCACTGATATTAAGTGTCTCCAGATTGGTGAGTGCTGCCAGAGGAGTAATATCATACACCTGATTCGAAGTCCCCGGCGGGTCGATACTCCTGAAAAACCTGCCCTGCGGCACCATTTGACCCAGATTCAGATATCTAAGACCGACCATAGGGGCTAACGCCGAGACATCGCTTATCTGATTTATACCGAGGTCCAGAACTTCAAGACCGGTAAGCGAAGCCAGCGGTGATATATCGCTCAACCTGTTATTAGTCAGGTACAGCTCGGTAAGATTGGTAAGTGATGCCAGTGGAGACACATCCTTCACCTGGTTCGCGTAGAGGTTTAAGAAGCTAAGGTTGGTTAAAGACTCAAGCTTCGATATATCGACTATATGGTTATTGCCGAGGTCCAGTGTTTCGAGGATATTAAGTGACTCCAGCTGTGAAATATCACTTATCTGGTTTCCGAACAATCTCAGTGTACGAAGACCGGTTAATGAAGCTAACGGTGACAGGTCGTTTATCTGGTTCTGGCCGAGGTCAAGAGTCATCAGATTCGTACAATACTCCAGCCCGGTAAGGTCGGCAATCAATCCGCCGGCATCGGTACTCTCCAGAATACTTTCAGTGTTGCTCTCAAGAACGTAGACCCCTTCCAGTTCCCACGGGTATATCAAACCTTCAGGTTTTCCAATCTCGACCCTGATAAGTGCTTCCAGACTGGGGTCCGGGAAGCCGACCGATTCCGCACCACAACCTGTTGAAAACAAGCCTGTGAGTAACAGGCTCAATAACAAGAAAACAAGGCAATTTTTATACGTCATCGACCTCATTTAAAAAGAAAGAGGAGAAGCTTTGTGGGACAAGTATAAAGGCGGCGAGTGTACAGTGTCAAGATTGTAAAATATCATATTATCATAAACCGGACTGTATCATTTATATGGTCTTACTCGGCTTTGGTTGATATATATACTCACCCCCCGCCTGCCGAAGTCCGCCTAAGGCGGACGGCGGGCAGGCCTTAATCCCCCTCTCATCCCGATGAAATCGGGAAGGGGGAGAGGACTTATGAGAGGGGGCTTCGCCCCCTCTCATATATCTCTCCCCCTCTCACGCAAAATAATATTTACATTGCATGATAAGGTGCTGCGTGAGAGGGGGATTAAGGGGGTGAGGATGAAAAACAGCCAAATGCAAACAGAACCTTTTATATACCAACTTGCTTTTATAAACAGGTATTAAGTGATAGAATACCAGTTATCCAACATGTATTCAGAGAACCCGTAAAGAGAAACAATTTCTTTAAAAAATATAAGGGGGTAATAATGGAACTGGGCCTTAAAAACAAAGTAGCGATGGTAACCGGGACCGGCAGCCAGATAGGCATGGGCAAGGATATAGCCCTGAACCTGGCACAGGAAGGGTGCGACGTAATCTCGGCTGATATGGATATAGAAGGAGCTCAAAAAATCGCCGATGAAATAAACGCCCTGGGGCGTAAGGCAGTCGCCTATAAACTGGATGTATCTGATAGCGATGTCGTCAAGGAAACAGTAAAAGCAGCGTTGGAGGAATTCGGGAGGATAGACATCCTGATAAACACTGCCGGCGGGACTGCCGGCGCAGGACCTATTCTCCAGGCCTCCGAGGAAAAGTGGCAGAGAGACATAAACGTAAACCTCCTCGGGTCGATGTACTGCGCTAAATCAGTCCTGCCCGGCATGGTAGAGCAGCATTACGGAAAGATTGTAAACTTCTCAACCGGAATCGCCCTGTCCGGCATGCCCGGTTCCAGTTCTTATGCCGGGGCTAAAGCCGGAGTTATATCCTTCACCAAGTGCCTGTCACTGGAGGTGGGACCCTCGGGAATAAACGTAAACTGTCTCCAGCCTACGATGGTAATGACCAACTTCGGGACTCATGCTACCATGGACCCCAAGGTAGCCGAGGATATGGCAGCCAGACAGCCGCTGAGGCGGCTGACCACAACCCAGGATATAGCCAACCTGGTGACATTCCTGGTATCCGATGCCGCCAGTGGTATCACGGGAAAAGTAATTGAAATTTAGTTAGCTATCGAGCTGTAACATTCACTGAAAAGGCGGTGCTGAGTTGAGTAATGGAAAAACAGACGATAGCCGGGTTATCGAAGCGTTAACGGCTAATGTCCTGAATACACGCTTCGAGGATATCGAGCAGGAGACGATAGAAAACACTAAAATGCGCATTCTCGATACCATCGGCTGCGCTATAGGCGGTGTCAGGGCTAGCGGCAACACGGAACTCATAGAACTGGTAAAAAGCTGGGGAGGCAGGTCTGAGGCAACTATTATTTCCGACGGTGCAAAGGGTCCGGTACACGATGTGGCTATGGTAAACTGCGCCCTTTGCCGGGGTTTCGACCGTGGTCCGTTGACACTGATTATCGACGGCAAGCGGTTTGCCAACCATGTCAGCGAGACGACGGTGCTGACAGCCGTCTCTCTGGCTGAATACAGGGGCGTGAGCGGTAAGGAGTTAATTACCTCCCTTGTGGTGGGTGACGACCTTGCGGCAAGACTCCATATCGCTATAGACCGTCCTCTTCCCGGCCAGGGACCCCCGGGAAACGAGTTCGGTCCGCCCCGCGGGTTTCCGCCTTCGCGAGGTTCGGTTCCCGTATTCGGAGCAACGGCGATTGCCGGACGTCTGCTTGGTCTGAACGCCTTTCAACTGCGGAACGCCTTCGGTATAGCCACCAGCATGGCGGCAGGCAGCCCGTTCGGCCTGTGGGAGGGAGCCAGTACCTTCGGCAAGCTTAATCAGGGGACGGAAGCCCGCAGCGGAATCAATGCCGCCCAGCTTGCTAAAGCCGGCTGGATAGGCATACCGGACGCTTTCTTCGGCGAGCGCAGCGGTATGTACCGCGGGCTTGCCAGTTGCGACCACGCCGAAAGGGTTACCGATAACCTGGGTAAGAAATACCACGTCGAGGTCACCTTCAAGCCATATCCCGGCGGCAGACCTACCCATGCCCCCATAGAAGCAGCCCTGGCGCTTGTCCGCAATAATGATATCAACACCGATGACATAGAAAAGGCGGTTTTACGCACCTCTCCCGTTGCCACAGCGGCGCATTACGCCAAACCCTACAAGATTGGGGACTACCCCACCGGTGACGCACTTTTCAGCTATAAGTACTCCGTCGCCAGCGCCCTGGTAAGAAACCGCGCTGCCAACGAAGATTATACGGAGGAATTTATACGCGACCCCAGAGTGCAGGAGCTGATTGGCAAGATAGAGCTGGCAGGACTTGACCGAGAAGAAGGCGTCGAACTCGAACTAACCATGAAAGACGGGCGTATACTTTCGGAGTATGTCCGGGTAGCATCCGGCGACCCCTCAAATCCAATGTCCCGTGAAAAGCTGCTCGCCAAATTCATGGAGCAGGTCGATTACTCACAGACAGTCCGCAGGGATAATGCCGAAAAAATGGTCGAGATGGCGGAGAATCTGGAAAATCTGGATAACGTCGCCGAGATGGTGAGACTGACAGGTCAACAAAGCTGAGTATAATTATAGACAAGTATTATCGAATAATGTTAAATAATTACCTACTGATTGTCACTTATACAGTCCGTGATACCCGTATTTTGAGCTGTAAATGTAATGAGGAGGGCTATCCATGCAGGACACGATAGAGAGGATAATAGGACGGCGAAAAACCCACTGGGAAGAAGACTTTCCCGTTATACACGAACCCAAGATTCCCACCATGGATAAGAAACTGGTTATCGAAGCGGCAATCCCCGGGTGGCTGCCGACCTCCTGGTGGGAAGAGCGAGGAATAGAAGGCCTGCCCCCTACTACCATAGAAGGGCAGGCTGAAGCTATTATAGAGTGCGTGAAAGCCGGGGCAACGGTTATCCACACTCATCCCAGAGAACCTGAAACCGGTTTCGGTCCGCCGCTTGGTACGCCAGACGGCATAAGACGCCACGCCGAACTACTCAGTTCAATCATGGACCTGGCATTCGAAGAGGTAGACTTCATCACCGCCCATCATAGCTGGACATTCGACCTCTCCAAGAGCCGCGATGTTGATTACATCACCCTGACCCGGGAGTATCTGGACGTGGGTAAAGCTAAAGGTATCGGCAACCGGGACGTCCAGTCGGCACTGATAATGACGGAAGCCGCCTACACCGACAAGTGCGTCATGTCCACCGACGCCGCCCAGATAGGCACGGAGTTTATGGAAGCGAACGGCGTCAAACCCATGTTCTCCATGCAGTCGTTCTCCTTCCCCAAGTTCAGAAGGGTGCTGTTCGATAACGATTTAGCCAGGTGGCGCCCCTACTGGGTAGCCATACAGATGGGCAAACACAACGACGACCAGATTTTCTCCGACCCGTGGTCCTACATCCAGACTATCAATAATATATCGATGTTCCGGGAAGCGTTGCCCGACGATACGTTCCTTGCCTTACACCCGGCAGGCAGAAACTGGCTGCCGGTGGCGGTTATCGGCATGCTTTACGGCATCGAACTAATCAGGGTAGGCCTGGAGGACCAGTTCTGGCTGTACCCTCATCGGGATGACATATCTCAGAGAGCTTCCGATACAGTGAAACTGGTTGCCGATATCGCCAGGAGCCTGGGAAGGGACATAGCCACCGTCGACGAAGCCCGCCGCAGGATAGGCATAGAACTGACCCCTACCACATAGTCTGCAGATTCGATACAGGAGAATAATATGAACAAAAGAAAACTGGGTGCTACCGATATATACCTCTCAACCATCGGTCTGGGCACATGGCCGATGGGCTCCACCTTCGGCGGAATGAGCTGGGGACCGCAGGATGACCAGGCATCCGTAGATACCATCATCGACGCCGTCGAACGCGGAATAAACTGGCTGGATACCGCTCCAACATACGGGCGGGGCCACTCCGAAGAAGTGGTCGGCATGGCGCTAAAGAAGCTGCCGGAAAAACCAATTATATGCACCAAGTGCGGGTCGACCTGGGACAAGGACAACAAAGCTACATTCGAACTCCACGAAGCCAGCGTAAGGGCTCAGTGCGAATCGAGCCTGAAAAGGATGGGAATAGATGTTATCGACCTGTATCTGGTCCACTGGCCGTTCCCGCTCGAGCACATGGAAGAGGGCTGGCAAACGTGCAGCGACCTTGTAAAAGAGGGCAAGGTCCGCTATATCGGCGTATCTAACTTCACCATCGAGCAGATGGACAAGCTTCAGCCGATTCACCCCGTAGCTTTCATGGAGCCGCCCTATAGCATGATTGAACGCAGAATAGAGAGCGAAATACTGGACTACTGCAAAAAGCATAGGATGGGGGTAATCGTTTACAGTCCTTTACAGCAGGGAATACTCACCGGCGCCCTTAAAAGCGCCGATGAACTGGACGATATCGACTTCCGCCGGAACAATCCTCACTTCAATGAACCAGAGCTCAGTCTTAATCTGGAGCTGGTCGAGGGACTGGAACCAATCGCGGAGAAGCACGGCAGAAGCGTCGCCCAGGTAGCCATAGCCTGGGTATTGAGACGCCCGGAAGTAACCTCCGCCCTCAACGGGGCAAGAGCGACATCCGAGATTGAGGACAGCATTCTCGCCGGAGACTTCGAGCTACCTCAGGAAGATATTACCGCAATCGACAAACTGCTCGAAAAACGGCAGAAAAAGATGCCTCCCCCGCCACCACCTGGAAGTATGCCCGGCGGTCCGCCCGGAGCTCCTCCGGGTAGACCGTAGGAAAGAAGCTACCAATTAACCGATGGAGGAAATAAAATGAAAATAACTAAAATAGAAGCCATACCATGTACGCTGCCGAGAAAGGAAGGCGGTCCCGCCTCAAATGTCGTTCTGGTAAAGATACACACCGATGAGGGAATTATCGGAGCCGCCGACGGCGGTACCGGCGGACAGGACGCCGTTATGCTTGCCATAAAAATGTGGGAGCCTATCCTGATAGGCGCCAATCCTTTAGACATCGGGATAATCATAAACAGGCTCTCCAGGGGGTTCGGCGGTGTTAACCTGGCCGCAATGGGAACGATTGACTTCGCCCTCCACGATATTATCGGGAAAGCGCTGAATATGCCGGTCTACCAGCTTTTAGGAGGAAAAGCCTGCGAAAAACTCGGCATCAGTATGATGATTTCGCACGGCACGCCTAAAGAAAGAGCCAGGCAGGCTGAAAGAGTGGTGGATGCTGGTGTCCGTAATATCGTCTGCAAGGTGGGACCACAGTGGGGAAACGCCTCTGTTTTCGATGATATTGCGAACCTTAGAGCAATCAGGGAAGCTGTCGGCGACGAGGTATACCTGGGAGTCGATGCCAACGGCGGTCTCGACTACTCGACGGCTCTCGACCTCTGTATCAGGCTGGAGGAGTTCAACCTGTACAAGGTCGAACAGCCCGTGCCGACCTGGGACGTCGACGGTCTGGCACGACTCCGTAACAAACTGCACACTCCGGTATGGGCTCACGAATCGGCAATAGAGATTCCCGGCCTGCTGGACTGTATCAAGAAAGAGGCAACCGACGGAGTATGCATCAAGGTTGTCTGGTCGGGCGGTATCGTGAAGTCAAGAGAGTGGGCTGCCATCGCCAAGGCTGCCAACCTGGCGATATCCTGTGGCTCGATGGTAGGTTCGGGATACGAAGCCGCCGCCCAGGCGCATTTCCTCGCCGCCGACGCCTGGATGAGCAAGTTCCCTCACGCCAACCTGGGCCCTCCGCTACTGCACGACCAGTGGGACACGACCAACCCGCCAATTACGGACAACCTCGCCAAGAACCCGCCGGTATACAAGGACGGCTATTTCTACCCTCCCGACGGGCCCGGCCTGGGGCTGGAACTGAATGAAGAGATAATCCCCCGGTTCATCAGCCAGGGCAAAGCCCCGCTGGTTATCGGCGGATAAACAGCAAATATACGCGGCCACAGAGGAAAACGGAGGTATACAGTATATCTCCCTCCGATGTGGTCATTAACCGTCCGGTGAAAAAGGAGGAGAGTGAGATGAGTGCAATCACCCGTGAACTGGCACGGTTCGCCACCGAAACCGGATGGGACGACCTGCCGCCGCATATTATAAAAGAAGCGAAACTCATCCTCATGGAGCATATCGGCTGCGCCCTTGGAGCGTTATCGACCGACAAAGGAAAGATGAATGCAGCCCTCGCCCGCAGGTACGGCGGTCCGCCGGAGTCTTCGATAATCGGTACGGGTGATAAGGTCGCCTGCGTCAACGCCGCGCTGGCTAACGGTGAATTGATGATAACCCTCGATTATCATGATATTATTGCCGGCGGCCATGACGGAGTCTATGTTTTACCAACCCTGCTGGCGATAGCCGAAACTAACGGAGCTTCCGGGAAAGACCTCGTCCTGAGCACGGCGCTCGGGCTCGAGATATCTGCAAGGCTCGCCAGGGCTGTCGGCAGGCACAACATCACCCCGGAAGATATCCGGAGGCAGAAAGACACCCGGCCGGGGCTTACGGGAAACGCTTATTCGAATTTCGGCGCCGCTGCCGGAGCCGCAAGGCTCCTGAAGCTGGACGGGGAAAAGACCCTGCACGCCATGGGCATAGCCGGACATCTATGCATGGTGCTTTCATACGGAAGGTGGGGAGCCGACGGCCACCACTATATGGCAAAGTACGGCGTACCGGGATGGCAAAGCACCGGCGCGGTAACAGCAGTGCTCCTCGCCGAGATGGGATACACCGGCGATACCACGGTGCTGGACAATCCCCAGCGCGGCTTTACCTTCTTCACCGGCTACCCGAACTGGTACCCGGAAGAAATAACTAAAGACCTGGGCAAGACCTGGTGCTTCGATTACCGGCTGCACTTCAAGCCGTATCCCTGCTGCGGTGTTTTTCACTCCGTGCTCGACGGCTTCTGCGACATTATCGAGCAGAACAACCTTACCCCCGGGGACATCGAGAGTGTCAGGCTGTTCACCCGCGGCGGAATGATGCGACCGCCGCCGAAGGACCCGGCAACACCGGCCAGCAGAGAACCGGAGAGTATCTCGGCGGCGCAGTTCAACCTGCCTTACAACATCGCCGTCGCCGTCCATAGAATAAAGAGAGGCGTGGAATGGTTGGACCCGGACACGATGAAGAACCCTGAAATACTCGGTTTTATGGATAAAGTGACGGCTGAACCGCACCCGGACTATATGAAGGTGATGGAAGAAGACCCCCTGAGCGCGCTCAGCAAAGCTGAGGTCACTGCCGGAGGAAAGACTTATACCGTCGAAAGAAAATACCGGCGGGGAACCGCCGGCACCACAGAGCGGCTGACCGACGATGAAATTATTGATAAGTTCCGGCATAACGCCGCCAGGATTCTAACAAAGGCGAAAATCGATAACGCTGTGGACATCCTGCGGAATATTGAGAACCATGATATTACCGAGCTGATGCGTAATGTCACGTTATAGGTCGGCTTCTATTACTATTCGGCCAGTACGCGGTCACGGAAGGGTATACCGTGTTTTTCCATAAAATCTTTGAAATCATCCCTGTGTATTCGGAAATGACCTTCAGGTAATCTGAAAGCCTCCAGGTAACCTTTATCAATCCAGCGCAAAACCGTTACCTTACTCACTCCGCAATTCCTGGCTATCGTGCCGGTAGTTAGATACTCGGTCTGCGACTGCTTCCGGCTGTTACTCAATTCACTCCCCCTCTATTAGTAATATTTTTACCCCTCGAAGTGTAATAATATACTTTAGTCACATAAGCAATGAACGCAACGTTTGACGCATATGTACAAGTATGCAGGCGCAGCACGTAAAGGTAAATAGCCTATTCGTATCGCCGGCTCTGGGCTTTTAGTACTATACGGTTCTGTTCCTGTGTTCATTCCCGACACAGGCGGTATCAGGTGATTCCGGCTATACCTTGCCCCCAGTGACAGGATATCCAGGGAGTCCTTTAAAGAACACTTTGTGGCTTATTAAGGCTCACGCACGAACCGGTAGCCGTGACGTTAGTTTCCCCAAGATTTCGGCTGGAATGAGATGATTTTTCCGTTATAGGCTACGTAATAAGCCTCATGTTCGTCATACTCGTCGGCAGCCCAGTAATATATTGGTGAAAGGTCAGCCGCCCAGAGAGGTGTCTCCTTATCGGGCAGAACAAGACAGTCAGCGCACTGCGATTTGCCGTCCCAGTTACACCCGGCGTTCTCGCCATGACGGACGAGCGAGCGTACAACTTCATCCACGGTAGGCACTCGCCAGATATACCGGGGCTCATCCATAAGCGTCAGCCCGTCTTCACTCAGGTAACAGCAGAGTCCGGTGGTATTCATGTCTTCTATCGTCGCATCCCTATCTTCCAGACCCGGCTTGTCTCCGAAACCAACCGGCGGCACGCCGTAGAAAGCTATTTCATTCCATGACAGATTGTCTTCCGGCAGAAGATATCCGGCTTCCCGGCTGGCACCCATACCCCTGGACCAACCCGGTCCTTCCGGCGCCCAGATGAGCTGCACTTTGTTTCCTTCGATAAGCACCGCATCGCTGCCGCCGTCATCCACCCGCGTCAGAACGACAGGCAACCAGTATATCGAAACGCCGACTACCACTAAAAGAGGCAGCCCTACCGCTACTATGTAGCGTAAATTCCGGCGGAGTCATTTTACCGGCGGCTGCCATCCCGTACTTCGCAGCCGGTCCCGGTAGCGCCCTTCGATGATAAACAGTACGCCTATTATCACCAGCACGGCGCTGACGGGAAACATCCCCGCTATTTTCCCGAAGGTCATCCCCGTGGCTGCCGCCGTACGCCAGAACCACCTCGCAGTAAAACCGACACCGATAACTATGGCCAGCCAGCCCCCTATCTTCGGCCAGGTGAGGACAAGCAGGGTAAGAATCAGACAGACTGCCGCCGGTACCAGGTAAGGCATACGGTTATACCAGGCTCCCCACCAGCCTTCATAATACATTTCACCGAATCCCCAGAGTGTCCACAGGCTGGTAGCTATAATCAAAAGGCCTGCCGCAAAACATCCGGGGAGCCTGCTTCTAAACCTGATATCATCCACAAACGAAACTCCATGAGAGAGTTGTACTATACTTCTTTACCGATACCGGATTATTTATGACTGTCGGCGCTTATCTTTTTCCTGGTACGCTGTGCGGAATACATAATAAGTATCACGCCCAGAGATCCGAGAATGATGAAGGCGTACATCGGCCAGTCGTTCCCAACACCAGCGGCAATAATGGCGCCTATGCCCCCGATATGGAACAACAGCCAGCCCCAGAGTTTCACCTTCACACCCCCTTTGACGACATCAGTCGTCGAATATAAACACCTTGTCTATGTTAGTTTTCAAAGCCGTAGCGATATTGTGTGCCAGTCTCAGCGAAGGATTATATTTGCCCTTTTCGAGGAATATAATAGTCTCTCTCCTGACTCCTACCGCCCTGGCCAGGCTCTCCTGGGTAAGGTTAAATTTGGCTCGAAATTCCTTTATCCTGTTTCGCATATCTATACTTCAGATACGAATATCTACAGACAGGCTGTCCTCCATCATGGAGCTCCGGCAATCATTCCCTGGAAAAAGACAACCATACTGCCTATAATACCGACTATTAAGCCCAGGGGCGCGATTATAACGGCGATGATGAAAAAGAACGGTTCTTCCACCCTGAAAAGGGCACTGAATACGTTGTGAAGAAAGACACCCAGAATAAACAATGCTGCGGATATTCCGGCGATTATAAGAAATACCTTGAGCATTTTCAGCCTCCTTATACCGAGCTTTGGCTCTACCCTGTCGTAATATAAGTAGGAAAACAGGTACACCGCGCCACCGGCTAGAAGCAGACTGCTCAGGACAACGGCAATATCGGGTTTCATGACCAGAGTAGTAGCGAAAGGAAGCAGCAGTAATATTAGGACTATTATAAGGAAGATGAACCCGTTTCTGACCGCTTTGCTGACATTCCCCCGTATCCTTTCATCGAACGGGGGCAGACGCCTCGTTCTTAGCAGAGACCATAACTCACGATAACCGATGAGCAATATCCCGGCGAACAGGGCGATGGCAACATAATACACCCTTATGGATATAAGGATTGCGGTCACTACCAGCGTGGCAGTGAAAATGCTTAAGAGCATTTTCCTGGTCATCACGACTCAGTCTTCCTGGTTGTATATTTCTAACGTTATATAATTCTAACTCCCTGTGCTTTATTTGTCAAGCCTGCCGTCGGCCGGTTCCGGGTGTCGGATTTTATCAGAGAAACAACAATACACATATAGTGGTATATTTCTAACATACCCTTTATCCGTTAACTTAAGCAGCCAGTACTGGCTCTTCCAGTTTTACTTCTATCTGTCTTTTCGGCCTGGCATTATCCGCTACCGGTAACCCTCTGAACCTTCTTTGATTATCAGACATCACTTTGCCTACCGATATCGGCCCCTTCTCCTCCACCACATCTACCTCCTGCATGATAGCCAGTAGAGTTATCAGCCTGTTCAATTTATTCGGCTCGATAATAACGGTAAGTGATACACACCCGTCATAAGAATAGGCTGTACGGAGGATACTTCCGTAAGTTTCAGCGTGAACGAGCGTCTCGTCCATCATACCCATAAACCTTATCAGGGTCGAAATATCACCCTGCGGGTCGACTACTATTTCAGCCATCCCATCGGTCGGGTCCAGGGGTTTCACCGGCGCCTGGTTTATCCAGGTGATTTGCCTGTTCTGCCTCTTTAACCGGGTTTCCAGCGCCATTGTCATCTGCTCGGTATCCATCATGTCTATCGTATCCGCAAGGTCACTTAACGCCCGTGCTTTCTTCATTGGTCTGTATCTAATCATTTGTCGTTACCTCCTGTTCGTTCTGTCCAGCCTCGGTATCCTTTTACCGCGTTTTTAGGGCAGTAAAATTATCAGTTCATTGACAGCTTGTACGACGGCACTCTCCATGCAAGAGCCAGATAATTCCAATCGGTTATATCGGGGTAGAACACTGCTCCACCTGTTTCCGCCTGTACCAGATAAGCCTGTAAAATCTGAAGTCTCACCAGAGAAGCTGACCTGTCCAGCCTCTTTCCATTGATTAAGTCAATCCCCGCATGGGATTTCCGAAACTCTAGCATCTGCTCACTGTGCTCCTTGAAAGAAATTCTGTTATTCCACTGCGTTATCATTTTCGGGTACCTCCTCTCTTATCCATGCCGTCTGTGCACCGTCCCTTTTTTTCACCGGTTCGCACTCAGATAGAACCGGGGAGACAGGTTTTTATTGCCGGCACTATTGCAGTAGAAACTGCCGCCATCGACAGTCATCCTGTATTTCGCCCACCCGGGTAATAAGAGCCTCACACTGGGTTCACGCATCGTTATGAAAGTATCGGCACCCATGCTTTTCCACTCACCGTCGCCGCTCTGTACATATATCCCCACTTTCAGAATCATGTAGCTATATGATTGAGAAAGCTCTTGTGTATTGGTGATATACAGCGTTACCTGGAAGTCAGCCGGATTATCGGAGGAGTCGATATAGAACAGGTCACCCGGTTCGACTCCGCCAATCGCTTTTCCGAATACCTTTATGCTCGGTGCGGCAGAAGTCCCGGCGCTGATGACCTCTACTACACTCCCGTCAGGCTCTCCGTTGGTATAACCGTGTGCATAGGCTACAGGCCAGGGGGCGAGTAGTAGAACAGCCAGGACCGGAAACAGGCGTTTCATCCATTTTCTGCTCATCCGGGCATTCCTCCTTGTTTTCCTTGCCTGACTCAGCTTATCTCCGGGATACAAAACAAAAACTTAATAACCGTTGCGAAGTTCTAAACGTTTTCTGAATATTCATCTGGAAACAAAAAAACACCCCGAAGGGTGCTATTTACTCATCTTTACCGGATTCAGCTTATCGAGCCGGATTACACCTCAGTCCATATATGCAGCAAGTATAATTTCATCTGTTTGAGGCTCGATATAATAAACGCTGTTATCGATTATCGCCAGGTTAATAGCATGAAGAGATTGCCCGGGCGGCAAGGTATTCTTGAAAAGTTCGTTGTACTCGCTCCTGCCAATTATCTCGAAAGACATGATATAACCGTCTTCCAGCGCCTTCCGCTGCATTTCCAGAGCATAATCATCACAGTCCAGTACCATATCGGCCTGTTGAAAGCGCACCGTGGTGTTATTATTTCTGCCCCGCAGCCATCGTTCCAGCTCTTCGAGGTCTTCAAAGTTACGTAGTTTGACGGGGGCGGTTCTCACTACATCGACATATTCGGTCTCGGTAATGGTTTCTTCAATATACTCTATGGTATGTGTCTCAACCAGGTTACATTCAACTGTCAGGTGTTTTGCATCACTTACGCCGGCATCGGCGTCCGTGCCTGGTCCTGACAATACCGTTAACAGAGTAAACACGGCAGTAATGCAGGAAGCCGTAATCAACAGCCCGACTCCTGTTAAAGATATAACCAGCTTACCCTTAACACTGTCTTTCATCTTGAGTTATCTTTATATTTAGTTTTCTGCTCAAGCTTATGGTCGAAACAAGAAACAAACACTAAATATCTATACTGGACTTCTAAATATTCTCTTAATTTTTAAACAAAGAGAGGGGGCGCCCTGTAGGGCGCCCCCTCTTAAACCCGGATATTATCTATATTTTTACGCTATTTCCTTTCGATGAACTGGTACCCCACTCTGGGCACCGTTACTATATAATTCGGATTAATAGGGTCAGGCTCAAGCTTGGTCCGGAGGCGGCGTACGAATACATGCAGATATTGTGTGTCATCCTTGTACTCAGGCCCCCAGACCTTATGTAAAAGGTGAGTATGAGTCAGGACTTTACCAGCATTTTGCACAAGCTCCTGTAATAGATTATACTCCGTGGGTGTTAATTTCACTTCATCACCGGAAATAGTTACATGTCTTTGAGAAAAATTAATCGTTAATTCGCCACTGGTAAACGAAGGGCGTGCCGGAACAGACATCAGTTCGGTCCGGCGCATTACTGCTCTTACCCGGGCAATTAACTCACTGGCGCTGAATGGCTTGGTAACATAATCGTCGGCACCGAGATCGAGACATTTAATTTTATCTCCCTCATCATCGCGGGCGCTCAGCATTATTATAGGTACCTGTGACCATTCCCGTACCCGACTGCATACTTCAAAACCATCCATTTTCGGCATCATTATGTCAAGAATAACGAGATCAGGGAGCTCCATTTCAAAAGTATTGAGGCCCTCGTCACCATCCAGAGACACCAGGACCTCGTAGCCGTCTTTCTCCAGATTAGCACGAAGGAATTTGACTATACTGACTTCATCATCCACTACCAGGATACGCACTTTATTCATTAGATTTCCCTTGAAAACAAGCAGTCCAATCTTATTTACTCTTATCAGTATCCGGGGGAGGTTGATAAGCCGATTTTGCAGCTTCTCTTCTCAATATTTTGAGAACAGCTTGAGTATACTCTCCCGAGGAAGCCATGGGTTTCTGCAATTCTTTTGGTAGCCTCCTAAAGAACGCCTGAATGCCACCCGGTTGCCGTTCAGCCGCCTCATAGAGGAGTTTATGCTCACGGGACAGGGTCTCAACCAGTTCCGCGAACTGCGCCTGCAACTGCTGTGATTGTTCGGCTACCTTACTTTCAAGATTGCGACGGTATCTATCATCTTCCATCTCAATTCTCTTGTACTGGAGGGCATTTTGAATTTTATTCAGTACATCATCCTTGTTGAATGGTTTGACGATATAGTCATAAGCCCCCATTTTCATAGCATCCACTCCGGAGCCTATATCAGCGATTGCGGTTACCATTATCGCACACGCCTGAGGCTTATTCTCGGAAAGCCATTTCAGCACTTCCGTTCCCGATAGTACCGGCATATTAATATCCAGAAGGACTATTTCAAAATCCATCTGTGATGCCAGGTCTATACCTTCCTGACCATTGGAGGCAGTTGCTACACTGTATCCTGCTCCTTCAAGTATCCTTTGAAGAAGAAACCGGACATTCTCTTCGTCGTCGACAACTAACACTTTTCCCGTTTCTACAGCCATATTCCTCCTCCTTTGATATAATCATTGTAATCAAATAATCATCGATGAAGTTTCAAACTTTTTTTACACCTTAAAAAGGCATCCACGACTTCAGGGTCGAACTGGGTTTCTTTACAGCGTATAAGCTCCGCACAAGCAGCTTCGTCGGTCATAGCAGCCCGGTAGGGACGTTCGGATGTCATTGCCTCATAGGCATCGGCTACGGCAAGTATCCGGGCACCCAGCGGCAACTGGTAACCCTGCAATGCATCAGGATATCCGTTTCCATTAAAGAACCCGTGGTGGTTCCTTATTATCTGTAATATCTCTTCATCGTCGGCAACAGGCCCCATGATACGCTCTCCGATTTCAGGGTGTTTCTGTACCTGCTGCATCTCTTCACTCGTCAGAGGACCCGGTTTGTTTAAAATCGATTCCTTTACCCCAATCTTGCCGATATCATGGACCAGTCCTGCCAGTACCATCTTATCGATGCTCTCCTGCGGTAAGTGTAGCTCCTTGGCTATGGCGGCCGATATGTCAGCCACTCTCTGTGAATGACCACTGGTATATCTGTCTTTCGCTTCCAGAGCAAAAACCAGCGCTCTTATCGTGTTAAGAAATGATGCACGGATTCTCCCCGCCTGCTCAGTAACCTTATCTTCAAGATGCTGCCGGTATTCCCTGATTTCCATCTCGAGTCTTCTTTTTTCGAGAGCACGTTTCACGTAAAGGCTGATTTCTTCACGGTTGAAAGGTTTTGTCACGTAATCATAAGCGCCCTGCTTCATACATTTGATTGCAGTATCGATATCGGCAGTCGCCGTGGCCATGATTACCGCTGTATCCGGATGATTGGCTATTATCTCCGGCAATATATCGAGCCCGGACCTACCTTCCATCCTGATATCCAGAATAACCAGGTTTATCACCGAATTACCGTTCAGTTTATCCAGGGCTTCCTGTCCATTGCTCGCTTCCTGGCAGTGGTAACCGTTTTCAGATAATTCCCGCCGTAGAAGATTCCTGACAGACACGTCATCGTCAACAAGAAGTATACTTTCCTGCCCTTGGGTCATTCAGCTATTTCCTTCAACGTTTCCTTTATTATAGCCGTTAATTCTCTGGGCGTAAATGGTTTTGGCAAGAACGGCCTTCCAGTTTCCTCTATAAAACCGGTAGCACCGCCCGACATTACGCTGCCGGTAGTGAATATCACTTTTTGCGCCATCTGCCCGTATTCTTTTTCAAGCCACTGGTACAATTCCATGCCGTCCATGACCGGCATCCTGATATCGAGCAGAAGTACATCATACTCAGTCTCTTTTACCATGTTTTGAGCCACCATGCTATTTTCAGCAACTTGCACATAAAAGCCTTCAGCGCTAAGGACCCGGCTGCAATATAACGAGATAGCCGGCTCATCTTCCACTACCAGTATCTTTCTCGTATCAATATCGGCAGGACTCAAACTATTTCACCTACCAGAGTTCGTTGGAACAGGCAGTTCCACGGTGAAGGTAGCTCCTTCACCCTGATTGTTTTCAGCATATATGATACCGCCATGTTGAGTTACAATTCCGTAAGAAATACTCAGGCCTAATCCAGTCCCTCTACCCACCTCCTTGGTAGTAAAAAACGGATTGAAAAGGTGAGACATATCATCTTGAGAAATTCCGGGGCCGTCATCAGAAAAAGACACTCTGATAACCTTACCGGTGTACTCGGTAGTGATATCGAGATTCCCTCTTCCGTGTGCATCATTCATAAAATACTCTGCGTTTATGATAATATTGAGAAAAACCTGTTGTAGTTGAAAACCATCGCTCAGGATTACCGGTAAACCGTCAGCCAGCCGAACATTAACTTTAATATTATTAACCCTTTGCTCGTAATCCCTTAGTTCCAGTACCGTCTTTATCACATCGTTTATGTTTACCCATTCCTTTGTTTCCGGGTGTCCTCTGGCAAACGTAAGCAAGTTTTTAACTACCCGGGAGGTACGTTGGGCTTCTCTGTTTATCACCTCCAGGTCTTCTCTGATATTGTCGGGGACTTCCATAGATAACAACAGCTCCGAGAACCCGATAACAGCCGTAAGCGGATTGTTAAGCTCATGGGCAATCCCCGATGCCAGCTCACCAATCGAAGCCAGATGATTGGTCACGATTAGCTGCTCATCAAATCTCTTCCGTTCAGTTATGTCCATAAAGTTACCCAGCACGGCCCGCCTGCCTTCATAGATAATGGATGTAATAGTCTCCATAGCCCACTTGGTCTCACCGTTGCGGTGAATAATCCTGAATTCGTAAGGAGCTTCACGCTTTCCTTTCAACATCTGTATTGCCTCTTCCCTGATTCTTTTTCTATCATCAGGGTGTATCAGGTCTATAGGATGCGTGCCCATCAACTCGTCTTCCGTATACCCGGTATAATCCAGAAACTGGGGATTTATAAAGCGGAATTTATTATCCTTAGCGATATAAACGCCGATAGGAGAACTCCTGGCGATAGTGGTGTATAATGCCTCAAGCTGTTTTCGCTCGGTTATATCCTGGTATAATACCTGGTACTGGACTTCGCCCATCCACACTACTGCCTTACGCGATACCAGCAGATACCGGATTTCATTGTCTTTGCGAACGATTTCGACCTCATAGTTGGTTGGAACAGGATTTCCTGCTTTTCTATCCCGTACTCTCTGCTGATGTTCAACGTAGCTTTCAGGAGTTAACCTGTCTTTATCCGGTGTGGTCTCATACTCCTCGACACTACTGTAGCCAAAAATACCCAGAATAGCCTGATTGGCATAAAGGAGGTCTCCTTCCGGAGTAACGATACGAATCCCGAGCGGAGAATTATCCAGGGAATTACGGAAACTCTGTTCTGCTATCAGCAGGTCTTCCTGCATGAGCTTGCTTTCTTTTCTTATCTCCGCTTCTTGCAGCTCACGCTCTACTACAGCAGCCAGCCTTTTAAGATTTCCTTTTACCAGAAAATCATTAGCACCTTCCCTCATGATTTCAGCGGCTGCTTCTTCACCTACCTGACCCGATACAACAATAAACGGCAAGTCGATTTTTGTTTGCTGCAATATCTCCAGTGCGTGCGGCGCGCTAAACTGCCTTAGACGATAGTCTGCAAAAACAATGTCCCATGTCTGTTTTTCCAGGACATCGGTCATCTCTTCGGGTGTTTCTATCCACCGATATGTAGTATCATAACCGCCGCGTTCTAATTCTCCTATTATCAGTAACGAATCCTCTTCCGAATCTTCAACTACAAGTACACGGAGAGGTTTGCCCATCTGTAATATCCTTTCTTTATTCGATTCTGACAGGGTACTCCTTTCTTCAGCAATTAAACCTCAAGTTCTACACAGGGCTTATAAACCTGTAACCTTCTCCACGCTCGTTACGGATTATCTCGGCACGACTATCTTTTAGTTTATTCCTCAGCCGCCGAATATATGTTCTTACGCGGTCGCTGTTTTTATAATAATCTCCCCATACTCCCTTCGAGATTAGTTCACTGCTCAACGTGCTTTCGACATTACTCATCAGAGTATAGAGCACTCTGGTTTCGTTGGGTGTCAGTTTTACTTTCTGTTCTCCCAACTGAACTTCATTAGTGGAAAGATTGAGGGCTATTTTCCCTTGAACTATAAAAGGATTTCTGACAATATTTTGAGAAATGCTGACTCTACGTAATACGGAATTTATCCTGGCAATGAGGTCTCTTGGTTTAAAAGGCTTGACGATATAGTCATCAGCACCCGTCTCCAGTCCTCTGACTTTTTCTTCCTCTTTTCCTCTCACCGTGAGGATGATTACCGGCACATCTGAAAAGGAGCGTATAATTTTCAATACATCGAAACCGAGAATATCCGGCAGATTGATGTCAAGAAGAACGAGGTCGACATATTCAGAATTTACCGATTTAATTCCCGTGTATCCATCGGTCGCGCAGGAAATCTCTATATCCGGCCACCGCAGCTGAAGACAAAGAGACACAACTTCTATAAGATTCGGATTATCTTCTATTATCAGTACTTTCAACAAATACTCCCGATATTAGCAACATCTTATTAGAACTTAAGTAAGGTTCGCTCTTAATTATCAGTTACCCGGTGATACCATATCCTGAATAAAGCTATATAATATAATTAATTGTGTAGAAATTGTAACTCAATAATAGCATATGTGTCAATAGCATCACAGTTAAATATATATCACCCCGGTTACACCAGGCCTCCGGTATCAAAGATGCCAATAAATCCCTACCGCGGCATAGCCGGAGATACGACTCTGTAAACACATATACAAAAGCGATACCGAGAGAAAAACAGATAAGTAAGCATGGATATTGGAGGTCAGGGTATTATTGACATGTTTAAGCTACTTCTGAAGGCGCCTTACCAGGACGCTTAATATTACCCCGGTAAAGATGCATAACACTCCCAGAGTGGTAAGTAACATACAGAGTAACGCAGTCCCCGTGGCAAAAATATACGAATCATAATAGACCTGGACAACACCGACCCCGGCTATAATCCCGAGGACTATCAGCACCCCTCCGACAATGCCAAAAAATAGCAGAGGCCTTCTTTCTGATATGAATACCAGTATCCGGTTAAAATTCCCCACACCGTGCACCACCGGATTTAGTGTCGAACTATCCTTAGCATAAGAAACGGATATGGGCACTTCCTTAATTTTCAGCCCTTTTACTGATGCTTCGGATATCATCTCGGCGGATATTGCCATACCGCTCTCTTTCAATTCGAGCGCAGATATGGCTTTCTTTGAGTACGCTCTGAAGCCGGACTCCGTATCCGCCAATTTCTGGCGGGAAGCTATATTGGTAAATTTAGCCAGGACTCTCTGGCCGAAGCGACGGTATCCCGGAATTTCTTCTTTCTGGTGTTCTCTCGACCCGATAACGAGGTCGTATCCTTCACGAATAGTCTTTATCAGGACAGGCGCTTCATTGGGGTCATGCTGGGCGTCGGCGTCCATAATAACCAGAACATCGGCATCCTGCTTTTTTGCCTCGGCAAGCAAGGTCTTGATAGCATTTCCATATCCCTCGTTCCCGGCATGGTCGATTACTTCAGCGCCGGCAAGCCTTGCGACTTTTGAGGTATTATCGGTGCTGCCGTCATTTACCACGATTACCTTATCAGCGTACTCTCTCGCCTGAAGGATAATGCCAGCCACTGACTTCTCTTCATTATAGGCAGGTAACCCGATAATCGTTTTCAGCGGAGCTTCTTTATCTGTCATTCCAGCCTCCCCGAGACCGTTTACAGCCTGATGTAATCCCCCGTTACAATGATAACATACAGGGTAATAATAACATAATTTATGTCAATCGACCATAATATCATAATAATACACAGTGTACCTTTGACAGGAGGAAGCAGGATTGTTTAAAATGACTGTAATTATGCGCATCGGTCTTCTCTCGGATACTCACGTTGCCTGGGCAGAGACGGAAATCCCTCCCCAGGTAATGGATATATTCGAAGGAGTTGACCTCATTCTTCACGGAGGAGATATTTACATCCACTCAGTGCTGGACGACCTGGAGCAAATAGCTCCCGTTCTTGCCGCTCTTGGAGATGATGATTACCCCAGCCAGGACCCACGTATAAAGGAAAAGCATATCCTGCACCTCGAGGGGAAAATGTTGTGGCTCATCCATGAGGGCCCATACACTCCCCTATCGGTAGCATCGCTCACCGCCTGGTGGCAAAAGAGAGTTTCGCCGGACGAAATAGAGTCCGGTAAGCCCGATATCATCATATCCGGTCACGAACACATCCCGCTGGTAGAATACTGCGATGGCATCCTCTGCATTAATTCAGGGAGTCCCACCCTGCCGAACCACCGGTACGGGCCCGGCACAATAGGAATACTGGAACTAAAAGACGGCGAAGCGGATGTGAATATTATACAGCTATAAAAGCCCGGTTATACGTTACTAGTATTGGTCTAAGAAGCTTGAGCAAGCATTTTGCCTACAGCAGGTCTCGCCCTTAAACGGATTTCCCCGGGTATCTTTATCTCAGGCTCCATATTCTCGAGCGACCAGACGATAGCCTCCAGGGTTACCAGCTTCATCGTGGCGCATCTTGCGTTCTCAGAGGCTGGTATGAACGTTTTATCCGGATTCTCTTTTTTCAGCCGATGTATAATACCCGTCTCCGCAGCCACAACTATTTCCCGGGCGTCCGTTTCACGGGCGAACTTGACCATGCCGGAAGTGCCCGTAACGACATCGGCAAGGGCTTTGACCTGCGGTATGCACTGAATATGGGCAACCACCTTTGCCTGCGGGTGTTTTTCTTTTTCTCTGGTAATATCCTCCGGCCTTATCTTGATAAGTGGAGAGCAGTACCCGGGCCAGAGTATCAGGTCACGTCCTGCCTGCGTGGCAACGTAATCGCCGAGGTACTGGTCGGGGAGAAACATTATCTCCTTATCAGCCGGCAGCCCTTCTATCACGCTGACTGCATCGGACTCAGCGTAACAGATATCCACCATGGCTTTTACCTCCGAAGTCGTGTTGACATAGCATACTATTTTAGCGTCAGGATACTGCTCCTTTTTCAACTGTAAACGCTCCGGGGTAATCATGTTCGAAAGCGTGCAACCAGCGTTCATGTCAGGTAAAATCACTGTCTTATCCGGGCAGACAAGAGCAACGGTCTCCGCCATACACGTCACTCCGCCGATGACAATAACATCGGCATCGGTCTCCATGGCTTTCCGGGTAATTTCCAGCGAATCACCCACAAAGTCGGCTATATCCTGCACCTCGCCAAGCTGATAATTATACGCCAGGATGACCGCATTCTTCTGCTTCTTCAGGCTTACAAGCCTCTCAATCAATGCCTTATCAGAGTTCTCCAAATTAGCAATCCTCCAGTAAGTGCTATAGCTTAAATCATCTTTTATCCTGTAAATCAAGGAAGGTGAATACCGGAGTCCCGGCAGATACCGCTCTCAGGTTATCCGTTAGCAGACTAGCAGTAAATTAAAGTGGCTTTTCAGCTATTTTAGCATATATAACATCGAGACCAGAAATCCGGTCTGACGTACCCCGAAAACATTGGAACCATACCCTTTTTAATTTGACAAAGATTTCAGAGGTGAATTACACTTTATTCCTAAATAATAAAGAATCGGAGAGAAAAAATGGCTGAAAAAGACCAAATATACAGATGTCTCAACCCGGTCGGGATTGAGCTGCCGGTCAAAACTTCTCCACTGGCACCGCGTCTCGACACACTCGACGGCAAGACCGTTCACTTCAGTATCACCGGTGAACCGGATATCACCATAGCCCTGGATAAACGCCTCAAAGCTGACTACCCGAACGTTAACTGGACGACCAAGAAATCGTATACTCCGATGCCGGTTCAGTTATCGGAAGAAGAGATGAAAACAACCGACGCCGTCATTCTCGGAGTCTGCTGGTGAAGCGGCGCCGTGTGGGGGCAGTTGCCCTACATAGCAAAGCTTGAAAAAGCAGGCATTCCGACGGTACTTATCGACCTCGAAGACCAGCACGAGATGGTCAAACAGGAAGCACTGGCAGCCGGCGTTCCGAATATACGTTACATACCCGCTTCACGCACAATCCCGGGACCGGAAGACGTCGAAGAGTGGATTGCTCCCATGCTTGAAATGCTGACCAGGCCGCTGACCGAAAAGGAAAAGGAAAGCGGCATGTACACACCGGCACAGGACAGGATTCTATTCGAAGGCACGCTGGATGAAGCGCAGGAATTTTACCAGCAGACGAGGATCGTACCCGAACCCCTTAACGCGCCTATATCCGTATATACGGACGGACTCCCGATAATAATCCCTACCGAGGAACGCGTTAAAGAGATGCTGAAAGGGACCAGCCACAAACCCGAAGAGCTGATAACCTACCAGTCCGATAGAGGAGGCCGCTTCGACAGGTCGCTAAACAAAGGCGACGTGGTGCGGTTCCAGCCCAGGCTCTTCACGGCTACGGTGGAGAAAGTAGCGGTAAACGCCGTCATGGCGGGCTGCAAACCGGAGCACCTCCCGGCGGTACTCGCTATAGCTGAGTCCGGAGTACAGACCGGCACAACGGTGTTCAATAATCAGTGGATGTGCCTCAGCGGCCCGTATGCCAAGGAAGTGGGAATGAACGCCGGTCTCGGTATGCTGGGTCCCGGCAATCCGGCCGGCATGGCTATCGGCCGCGCTTACCAGCTAATGGCGATAAACCTCGGCGGCGCTATCCCGGGCATAAACCGTATGAGCAGTATCGGCAGCCCCATCAACAGGGTCGGGCTGGCTTTCGCCGAATGTGCGGACAAATTACCGCCGGGCTGGAAAGGCCTGAACGAGGAGTTTGGTTTCAAGAAAGACGATAGTGTTATCCTGGTTATGGGCACTGAAGGCGGCCTTAACGGTGCTCAGTTCTCGCCCGGAGGCTACCGCGCCCTCCAGAAGAGCGGTCACGGCGGCATGGCCAGGAAACTCGGTGTCAAAGGCATACCGGGGCCCCATAACTGGCTGGACTGGATACTCCCCGATATCTGGGTGGGAGAACGCGAGGGAGGCCGCATCTTTATCATGGTACACGAAATGGCAAAGCACCTCTATGACATAGGCTACAAGTCTAAGGGAGAAGTCCTCGAATACATCTGGAAGAAGAGCTTCGAACCGCTGAAGAAGTACCGCGACCGTTCATGGGTCGACCTGACCACCAACGGCTGGCTGGGAAACGAACCACAGTCCGGCAAACCGTGGAAAGAGCTTCCCGATGATTATATGGTGCCGGCCGGTGGAGACAAGCCTGATAGCAGTTGTATAATCGTCTGCGGTTCTGATGAAGAGATATGTTTCGAGATAACAGGCTCCGTCCGCGGCATGTGGGGCTCCCAACCCGTTTACAGTATCGACGCCTGGAGATAAATCCTAACCCATCCAGTCTTTATACTTACATTTCTGCCAGGCCAGCGCCGCGACTGTTAAGAAACTAGTGGTAGTTGCTGACCTTGCAGATATGGGTAGTGTATCATTTCATAAGAGAGTGATATAATAAAAATATTATATCACTGATAATTTGACAATATAATAATTATATTATATTATGAGCAGTAATAACCTTATTTATGACTTTGTCGATATTAACGGGATTAATATCATAAAGGTTTGGCTTGACCAAATTGCCCCTAAGACAAAGGCTAAATTAAATACACGATTAAACATCTTAGAACAGATTAGCCGGGCAGAGTGGGGCAAGTATAATACAGAAGTACTTAAAGGCGATAAAGATGGCTTGATTGCGGTGAAAGTACTATATCGGAAAATCCAATATAGGCTACTGGGATATGACGGACCAAAAAGGGGAGAATTTACACTTCTAGCATGCGGCAAAGAACGTAATGACAGATATACACCACTGGATATAGGAGAAAAATCATTTAAACGAATAATGGAAATTGAAAATAATCCTACTGCTAGGAGGACTCGTCATGATTTCAGATAAAGAAAGACAGATAGTAAACAGTCTCGATAATAAGGAATATCGGGAGGCACTTGCTATTGAACATGTTAATAATACACTCGCCATCCAGATTCGTAAGATGCGAGAAAGTTGTCATTGGAATCAAAGTGAATTAGCTAGCCAATTAGGTAAACACCAAGAGACGATTTCTCAATGGGAAAACCCTGACTATGGTAGGCATAGTATTACTTCACTAAAGGCATTAGCGGCAACCTTTGATGTGGCTTTACTTGTGAAATTCATACCTTTTAGTGAGTTAATTCAAGACATGGTAAACCTATCAGAAACTCGTTTGTCCCCACCCAGTTTTAGTGAAGAACAATTTAACACCGTAACATCAATATCAGTGGTATCAAGTCCTATAAATGATACCAAAGATTTTGATGCATATAACCCGAGCACAATCGGTGATATAAATAAAACTAATAAGGAGTTAGTACATGCATAAAGAATTACAGCAACACCTAGCAAATGAATATCGTTATGCTGTGACTAAGATGCAAGAAGTGTCGCAACCGGCAAGAAAACTTTTCTATTTCAGCGTTATCTTTTCTGAAGCCCAACGCACACTCAATTGGCAGTGGGATAGAAACCTTGCGTTGATATATGCAGTTACGCATTTTACTCATACACAAATTAACTCTGCAATGCAAACATCTGCAATTTCGCAGTCATTACCCATTGATTGGACACTCATTTTTGATAAGTTAACCTTAGTAACCTCTGATATGGCTTCTTTCTTTGAGAACGCTAATAACATTACTAATGATGAACTAGTACAGATACTTGGTCGTTTTGCTGAATTAACCTACGCAGTAATGGGTAACGGTAGCTATCTATATGAAAAAGGGGAGTTTAGTCTTTAGCATTCCACCTAGCTTACGCTGCTTTACTAGCTATTGCACTTTTTTCAGCCAGTGATAGTCTTTCCTTCTGCCTTTGTCTCATCAGTAGCTTGCCAGATTATTCTAAACGCTGTGAATGCAAAGTCGTGTTCTTTCTTTTTTCTTTTCTTATCCGCCAAACTTAAATGGCAAAAAACCACTCAATCATTGTCAATGCACTGCTGGTTGAAAAAATACAACACCCAGATTTATGCTAAATTGACAGTCTCGACCGGTAAATGATAAATTTTGATTATGGAAGTTACCATGACAGAAGCCGAACTACTTCAACTTATCAGTGATAAACGATTCGAACTCGAGCAGAACCGGGAGGCAAATGTCAGTAACTCTTTGATTAGAGTCCAGGAGGAAGAAATCAGGGAGCTCGAATATATTTACGCCACCAACGACCAGAAACGTCTTGAGATAAGGTTTTTCCTGGACCAGTGCTCTGAAGATAAGGAGCTACCGGACTAAATTAAAATTACGGTGGACGACCTCCCGATAAAAGCGCTCCCACCGCGCTGAATTGAATCCCCGAACTCGACCTCATACTAAAAACCGAAACTTAGCTGTATATTAGAAGGGACATTTTTTTATTGAACTCCACTTTTCCCGAACCGCATACTCAGAATAAAGAACTCACGGATTTTGATATTGACGGATATCAACCGATGTCGGTCGCCCATCAAATCAGGGGCTCTATCCTGCACAAAATCAAGACCGGACAGCCCGTACTCCCTGAAATCGACGGCAGAGAAGAAGCCAAAGCCGACGTTATGAGAGCGCTCCTTTCCGGAGCGCATCCCTATCTGGTCTCGGAAGAAGGCACCGGCAAGACCAGACTGGCAAGGTCGCTGACCAACCTTCTGCCCGGTATTCCGGTGATCAAAGGCTGTCCCTACAATGACGACCCGAAATGGCCTAAAGAGCTTCTCTGTCCCCGATGCGGCAGCGTCGAAGACCCCGGCAAAGAATTCGGAATTGGCTATTTACCCCCGACTAGAAGATTCTCCCGCATACAGGGGAATGAGTACACCAACGAGGCAAAACTCCTCGGGCTGAAAGATATTCAGTCCATCGCCCAGGGCAGGAGTCTTTCTGACCCGGAATCGTTTACCGGTACCGGCATATTCAGAGCAAACCGGGGCGTATTATTCGTGGACGAGCTTCCCGCCATAAGAACCAAAATCCAGGTGCTGTTTCATCCCATACTCGAAGAGAAACAAGCAGTGCTTGAAGAGTATAACTGGCAGTACCCGCTTGACCTGGTATTCGTGGCAACCGGAAACCCATCCGGTTTCTCCCACGTAAACGACATCCCCAGACCGCTTCTCGACAGGCTGGAGATTATTTATATGGACCTGCCGGATGAGGAAGTGGAGAGAAAAATCATGCTTGAAGAAGGGTTCAACGAGCTAGATAAAAGGATACTCCCCGCTTCCTACGAACCACCCCGGAGTTTCGAGCCTGAAGATATCGCCAGAAAAGTTGCCGCTCCCTGGTGGGTAATAGACATGGTCAATAAAGCGGTCAGGCACAGTCGTATCTGTCCCTACGTGGAGAACCGGCCCAGCATAAGAGCCACCATAAGGGCTCTGGAGCACACGCTTGCCAGCGCCGAGATTGAAAATAAAAAGGTAGCCAGCCTGCGCCACGCCCTGTCAGGACTACAGCTTGCCCTCAGGGGCAGGATTGGTCTCAGGGCAGACCTTATCGATTTCGAAGAGCCGAGAAAGGCATTCGTGATGGCGGATAAGCTAGCCGAAGACTTCATGTGGAATGTCTTCGAGAATATCTGTCAGGGACCTTCTTTTATGGGCGACTGGGACAGGCAGGCTGTCAGCACCGAGATTATCGAGCTTGTCTCGGGGAATACAGACCTGTCAAAAGGGAGGCTCCCCGAATCCGCAATCTCCGGAGCGAGCAACCTGAAAGAACTGATAAACAGGATGATAAAAGCGGGAACAGAAAAACCCGGACAGACAGCTTCCGGTAATTCAGCGATAAATCTGTATGGCAGCAGTGATACCGAAGTTCTGGAGGAACTGAACTACTCCGCCCTGGAGATGATTGCCAATATCTGTGTCCACAAGAAAATCATAAGCGAAATGAAAGTAAAACAGCTCTTCTTTGCCAGCGAGTATGTATGAAACAGATAGATTTTGAATACTGCAACCGGTGTAAACATTTCAGAACGGAAGATAGTCTTCTGGAGGAGCTTGCCTATAATGAAGACCGCTATCTCCCGGAACTGGTTAAAAAAGCCCGTCAGGAGCCGGAGAGTTCTCTCCATAAAGAGGCTGTCAAGTACCTGACGGAGAGGCTGGACGACCTGCCCGAAGCAGAGGAAGATGAGACTACCGACGGAATGTTCCAGACTGAAGAAGCGCAGGGAGCAGACGCCGTCCTGGGAGTCCCGGCGCAGAAGATAGAAGAAATCAATGAAGAAGACGTAAGACAGGCGCTGGAGGATTACGAACACAGCGGTCTTATCGAAATCCAGGGCGGAAAGGTCATAGTAACCTCACGGGGTGTGAAGAAACTCGCCGCCGGCGCTCTGGAAAGAATCCTGAAGAACCTTAACCGTCAGGCTTCCGGTCCGCATGAAAGAGAAAGACCGGACTTCGGTTTTACGTTGTCACCCCGTACCAGACGCTACGAAACGGGTGATGACTATTCACTGGTCGACATCGAACGCACCGCACTCAACGCACTGAGCAGGTGCGGAAAGCTGGAATTCGAGCCTGGCGACTTCGAAGTGCGGGAGGAGGTTGAAGAATCGAAGCTGTGTGCCGGTATAATAATCGATGAAAGCGGCTCGATGAGAGACTCGAACAAGCTCGAAGCTGCCATGGAAACAGCACTCGCTCTCTCCAGACTTATTCTGAGAGAACCAGAGAATTCACTGAAAGTATACGTCTTCTCAGACGAGGTAAAGAAGATAGAACCCTGGGCTATAGTCAATGAGGTTATCAGCGGCGGCGATACGGATATCAAGGCTGCTCTCGCCGCCTTCAGGAGGTCCTGCCGGCATGAGTATGGAGATAAACAGGCATACCTTATTACCGATACCGAACCGAATAATGAAGAAGGCCGGCACCTGCCTTTCGAAAAAGCGGCAAACGGTCTTATCGAGGAAGCATCGCGTTATCGTCGGGAAAAGATAGGTCTTAATATAATAATGCTAGATGAAACCCCGGAGTTGAAAATACTGGCTTCAAATATTGCCAGGAAGAATCTGGGTAGAGTGTTTTTCACCTCTCCATCTTCGCTCGGCGAAGTCATTATCGAAGACTACCTCAGGGGAAGAGGAGAAGGTATCTCCTCTCTGCTGAACTGATTCCCGTGACATACCTTCTGGCAGCCTCTATATTTGACGCTAAAATTAACAGGTGATATCTTTAATTTATGAAGCGAATCTATCTCGATTACGCCGCGACGACACCGACACACCCCGAAGTGCTGGAGGCGATGCAGCCCTATTTCACAGAAGCCTTCGGCAACCCTTCGAGTATCTATTCATACGGGCAGGAATCCAAAGCGGCAATCGATAAAGCCAGGACAGCCGTCGCCAGACTCATCGGCGCCCGTGAAGAGGAGATAGTGTTTACCGGCAGCGGCACGGAGGCGGATAATTTCGCCATAAAGGGTGTCGCCTATGCCAACAGGTCCAGGGGAAACCATATCATTACCAGCGCCATAGAGCACCACGCAGTCCTGGAAACGTGCCTGTTCCTCGAAAAAGAAGGGTATGAAGTAACTTACCTGCCGGTAGATGAGTATGGGCTTGTCAGTCCGGACGACGTAAAAAACGCAATAACTCCTAAAACAATCCTGCTCACGATAATGCACGCTAACAACGAAATAGGTACCATCGAACCTATCGGTGAAATCGGGAAAATCGCCAGAGAAGCCGGGGTGTATTTCCATACCGATGCAGTACAGGCTACAGGACATATCCCTGTGGACGTAAACGACCTGAATGTAGACCTGCTGGCAGCATCGGCGCATAAACTCTACGGTCCCAAGGGAGTCGGCGCTCTCTATATCAGAAAAGGCACCCGGATAACTCCTTTCATACACGGCGGCGAGCAGGAGAACAACCGGCGTGCTAGCACCGAGAACGTCGCCGGTATAGTCGGCTTCGGCAAAGCCGCGGAGCTTGCTCAAATCGAGTTTGAAGAAGAGGCAGAAAGGTTGACCGGCCTGCGCAACCGCCTGATTGAAGGACTGACGGACAACATCGAGGAAACACGCCTCAACGGACATCCGGAGAAAAGGCTACCCAACAACGTCAACCTGAGTATCTCATACACGGAAGGCGAATCAATAATACTCAATCTCGACCTCAAAGGTATCTGTGCCTCGACCGGTTCCGCCTGCAATTCATCCAGTCTTGACCCTTCTCACGTATTGATGGCTATAGGGTTGCCGCCTGAACAGGCACATGGCTCGCTGAGGTTTACCCTGGGGAAATGGACCGCGGAAGAAGACATAGAGCATGTGATTGAAATCCTGCCGGGAATCATCACACAGCTTAGAGAAATGTCACCCCTATATAAACAAAACAGGTAAACCGGACAGGTCGTTGCGGCTTACCAACTTTTTTACATTTCCTTTGAGTACTTCACCTGCCGAATCACCTATCTCCTGTCTCGACCTTATAACTAAGGTAACGTACCGGCGATTATAACAAACTCTTCTACTTCGCTCTTCTTTTTAATCACACTGACGTTTGCTTTAATAGAAATACTACTACCGTCTTTACGCCTGGACTCAAATTCTATTACCGGCGAAATTTTACCATCTACTATTTCTATAAAAAACTGAGCTACCTTTAGCAAGTCTTTCGGTGTGATAAATCCAAAGGTATAAAAATTCTTCCCCAGAACCTCTTTACGGTTGTAATCGAATATATCCTCAACCTTCGAATTTACATCGATAATCTTTCCGTTTCCGTCCATACGGATAATAACTTCATTAACGTTTTCATAAATCAATTTAAGGTGTTCTTTATAAGCCTGCAGCTCTTCTTCCGACCGCTTGCGTTTGCTGACGTCACGGGCAATACCCAGCACAACGGTTTTATCCTGTATTTTAACCGGGTAAGTGCTGATTTCCACCGAGACCCGGCTGCCGTCCTGCCGCCTTAAAATAAACTCGTCAGGACCGGTAGCTTTTCCCAGCGCATTCCGGGCTAGAAGTTTCGCCGCTTTTGAAATATGGGCTACAGGGAGTAAATCCAATTTTAAAAAACTTTTACCGATTAGCTCTTCTTTCTTGTAGCCTATCATTTCCTCGGCAGCTCTATTGCCATCAATTAAAGTGCCTTTTAAATCACTTAAGTAATAAGCATCCGGAGCGTACTCGAATAATATCTTGAACCGTTCCTCGGATTCCTTTAGTGTCTCCTCCGCTCGCCTCAGTTCACTTTCCAGAACCGTGAGTTCGGAGACCCGTTGATACAATTTCACCAAGTCACTTTCAAGCTGCTCTATTGTCTTTTCGTTATCACGCTCCATTTGCCGTTCCAAAAAATATATATTCTTAAAAATTATATACCATAACCTCTACGGAAGTCATCCTACAATTGTACTACAAAACGAAGAGATGCTGTAACGAATATATACAATACGCCATCCCCCGGGTTGAGTAACCTACCGTGTTACTCCTGTTTTCATTTCTCCAAGCTCCTTTTTCAGTATATTGCGAGCGTCGAACAGGTGTTTCTTAACGGCGCTTTCCGTGATATCCAGCTTTTGCGCCACCTGTCTCACGGACAGTCCATCGAGATAATGGAGTATCATGGCTTTTCTCTGCGTTGAACTCAGGTCGGCAATCCTCCGTCTCATTCTGGATACTTCGGATTCGAGAAAATCCCGGTCGATGAAGTCCGCAACGAAATCACGCCCGTCCGGTACCGTTTCATCAAGAGGCATGATTTCACTGGCTCTCTTTGTTCTCCTCAGATGGTTGTACCAGATGAAATGAGCCACTCTCCAGATATAATTTTCCAGCTTTTTTATCTCATTTCCCCTGGCTATCGAGGTGAAAACCTGGAGGAGTACTTCCTGGGAGAGGTCTTCACCGTCCCGGCGGTTGCCCGTCTTTTTTACCGCCCACCCGAGAAGCTTGCCGGAATATTCTTCGGTGATTGATTCAAACAGCTTCTGACGGTCCATCTTTGCTATCCTGTTCTCCGTTCACAACAATATAGTAACCGGAGTAAAAAAAGGTTACTCTTTTTATAACAATTTATTATGAATTTGCAATTTGTTACTATATGTATTACGCTATTGCCAATTGAAAAGGAGAGGAGAAAAATGAAGGACTTTAAAGGTAAAGTAGCGTTTATCACCGGGGGAGCTTCCGGTGCCGGACTCGGTCAGGCAAAGGTCTTTTCAGAAGCAGGCTGCAAGGTAGTCATCGTAGATGTACGTAAAGACCACCTGGACGAAGCGATGGCTTATTTCAAGGAGAAAAAAGCGGATGTTCACGCCATACAACTGGATATCACAGACCGTAAGGCGTACGCGGCTGCTGCCGACGAGGTAGAAAAGGTCTACGGTAGTCCGCCTCAACTCCTGTTCAATACCGCGGGTGTCAACGCCTTCGGTCCGGCCGAGGCTTCCACATTCGAGGATTTCGACTGGGTAATGGGTGTCTGTCTGGGCGGAGTCGTCAACGGTATGGTGACATTCGTGCCGCGCATGATACAGTCCGGTAAGCCCTGTCACATATGCACGGTATCCTCATGGGGAGGTTTGACTGCGGGACCTACTACCGCTCCGTATTCAGCCGCCAAAGCCGCTGTTATCAATCTCATGGAGAGCTACTATATAGCCCTTAAACCATATGATATCGGCGTAACTACCTTGTGTCCGGTCGGTATCAAATCGAATATCAGCGAATCGGAGTATACACGTCCGGAAAATTTAAAGAATACCGGATATAACACGAATGAAGATACTATCGAGTTTATGCGTCACCATTATTCCTTCGGCATAGAGCCGGTAGACCTGGCACTATTACTTAAGAAGGGCATCGAGAACGAGCAGCACATTGTCCTCCCCTTCGATGACCCGGAGCAGATGATGAGGGATAATCTGGAACGTTTCACCAGCTATGTCACCCCCGAAGGCACGAAGAGACAGGAAGAAATGACGATAAAACGCAGAGAAGAGATGATGAAGCGGATGACTGATGAAGGTCCAATGGCGGGAGCTGCCGAGGTCAAATGGGGGTCCGCCAGGCCGGACATTACCTGGGTCAAGGATACCAGGTACAGTTAATAAAGAAACCGGTATAGTCTAAATCGGTTATTTGTATTTATTCTTGAACGTGGTTAAAATAATAAAAGCGAATTCCACAAATAGAATGGAGGATGACAATGACAACTGAACCACGGATTTCAGTAATCAGTCCTGAAGCCGGAATCCAGAGAAGTAAGAGTGAACCACCGCCTTTTATACGTGAACCAATGCCGTCCAAACCCACCTTTGCCGAGCGGCTGAATACACTGGAGAACAAAACACTGTACATGGTAGATATCGGTTTCGGCGGCGGCTACAATTTCATGGTGCAATTGGAGAAGTGGTTTAACGAAAACATGCCGTCTGTCACCACGATAGTGAGGCGGAAACCGGGGCAGGTTTTCATGGACGACCAGAATGAGCTCTGGGAGGAAGCCAAGGAAAAAGGCAATGCCGTTGTCCTTGGCGTAGCCGGTTGACCGGGCTGTATCTCAGCGGTCGCTGGAGGTACGACGAATCTCGAACAGAACTATAAAATTCCGGTTGCTCCTATCTCGAGCTACACCATGGAAAGCGTGGCAAAGGGCGACCAGAGAGGAGCCTCTTTGCCTTTCATATACACGCCCCATCCGGTGATAGGTCTGGCTCCCGAAATCCTCGATAGTTATATCGTCGGTGATGACCCTGATACCGGTAAACCCGTCATCGATGAAATAATCGATACATTGACCAAACCGGTAGAGGGAAGAGAATCGGCACCGGAGCCGGCTAAAAAAGAAGTTGCCGCGGCTCCCCAGCCGCTTCTGGAGCCGGATACCGAAGATAATCTACACCGCCTGTTTTATGAAAGGGGCTGGACGGACGGACTACCGATAATACTTCCTACCGAGGAAAGGGTAAATAGAATGCTCGCAGCCACCGGCGCTTCCCCGGACGAGGTGGTCGGGGAAACATTCCAGATGGATGTCGGAGAGATGGTTCAGTATACGGTCAGGCATGTAGCTGTCGTGGCGGTCATGGCCGGCGCCAGACCGGAATATTTCCCCGTGCTACTGGCTATTGCCTCAACCAGACAATCAGCCCTCATGCCATCGACAACGGCCTTCGGAGCCATGCTTATAGTGAACGGGCCTATCCGCAATGAGATAGGCATGAACTCCGGTCTGGGTGCGTTCAGTGCGGTGAACCAGGCAAACTCGGTCATCGGCAGAGCCTGGACGTTGATGAGCATCTGCTGGGGATACGCCAAGCCCAAAAAGACGCTGTGGAGTTCTCAGGGAAGCCCGCTGACCTATAACAATATGTGTGTCGCCGAGAACGAGGAGAGGAGTGTCTGGACTCCTTTCCACGTCGATAAAGGCTTTAAAGCAAACGAGAGTGTGGTGAGTATCTTCAGGGGGTGGGGTGTGATAAACAGCCCCGGAGCAGCCTCCCACCGAACACTGACCGAGGAATTAACTCTTGAATTCGGGGTAATTCCGCCGCTTGGTTCCTCGGCTACTATAGTAATGGACCCTGAAGTGGCCAGAGACCTAAAAGAGGACCGGGGCTTTACTACCAAGCTGGATTACTGCAAATATCTGTCTGAGAATATCAAGATACCCGCAGGACAGTACTGGAAAACCGACTACATAGACATGCTGGTGGCATCCGAGGCATACAAGGGAGTGGAGCCTTATGCTTCCTGGAAGAAGCTGCCCGATGATGAGCTGATAGCCCCCTTCCATACTCCGGAAAATATCAATCTTATTGTCGTTGGCGGAGAGACAAGCCCCCTGTGGAAAGCTACGGATTATCGCTACGGAGTCAGCGTATCTGTCGATAAGTGGCGCGCTTAATACAGATAAGTAATCCATCACTGTACAACCAAAACTGCCGCCTTGAGTTTCAAGGCGGCAGTTTACACTAGTATTCTATTATTTATGGCGTAAACGAACCCCTTAACGGCATCACCAATCCGGTTAAGGAAGCTTCTTGCTGCCAGCTCCGGGCTTCTTATTTCTTTGCCAGTATGCCCTTGAGCATATCAAGTAGTTGCTGGCTGAAAGGACCTCCTTGTTGATAGTGAACATCGCAAGGGAACCCTTCGCACCTCGTGCAATAATCGACACCTTTCTTTGTGGCGCACTCAAGTATCATGCAGGGGTGCCCCATGGCTGCTTTAAACATCTCTACCTTCTCCGGCGCCCTTGGGTCGGTACCCGGGACACAACCGTCACCGAGGGGCAACCCACTCTTTCTCTAATTCCACAAACTTCACAAGCTAATCCGCACGCACTAGGCATAATCTTAACCACCTTACTTCAATCTAGAATATTTGTGAAATTATAGCACACAAAATATAGATGAAAAAACCGGGAAGCGAAAAAAGTGGATAACAAAAAGTGGAGCTGGAGGGGTTTCCTTCGGCTTCGCTCAGGACAAGCTCCTCTACCTTCCCGATGCAATCAGGACACTCTACTATAGGCTATCAAATTATCAAGTGGGGCTGAGAGGACAGTAGGCAGAATTATTGAACTCATATTCAGCTTCACAATTTTCAGCTTGTTACACTTCCCTGACGTTAATTATGTTCGTACCCTGGGCAGTAACTATGTAGAAGTCAATAAATGAAGTGGAATTGGTAGAAAGGCCTTGAACGTTACCGAGTTCGTTTAATAGAGTACGTCAAGATAGCTATATTATGAACGGGTATCAAAGTCTCAGGTTGCCTTGTGAACCTAAGCGAGGATATGTTTATTTTGTTCGCCATCCGTATCAAACAACCTGTCAATATGCGCCATAATCAGCCTTTTATCCTCTTCACTGATTAACTCCGGTATAGCGGGATTTTTCTCGTTTTGTTTACTGGCTGCCTCAAAGAATTCGTCGATATTCGCAATTATCAGTCTCTTGTCTTTACTGCTGATAGGTTTATCTCCGGCAAACTCCTCTTCACTCTGCCCCTGCTCTGTCTCAAATAGCTCATCGAGATGCTTCATTATCGATGTCTTGTCTTTGTTGCTGATTGGTTTTGCTTCAGCACCAGACTCCGGAGACGCGACTTTTAATGCTTTTGAATACCGCCGCACTCTCATATATACATAGATACCAGCGCCAATCATGCCCGCCAGAGTCATTGCCCCCAGAGCCGCAAGAGCCCACTCAAAACCACCGGCTATCGCAGCACCGGAGGTAAGGGTTATAGTCATAAGTACAACTGTGCCAATCCATAATTTTCTATTCAGTATCTTCATTGTCCCGGCCTTCTTAACCTTCATGAACCCTCTTTACAGTAAATATTGTAAAGTGACAGGCATGAGGAAGGCATGAGGATATGAGGACAATATATAAGGATTTTATAAGGATTTTGAATCCCGTGAGAAAGTAGGTGGATAGCATTGCAGGTAGGTTATTAAAACGGCGGCCTCACCCCGGGGTATTATTCAAGCTTAACAAACCGATAACCTACACGCGGTTCGGTAAGAATGAACCGAGGCTTCGAGGGATTATCTTCTATTTTTCGTCTGAGTTGGGTGATGAACGTGCGAACATATTCTGATTCCTCCCCGTATTCCGGGCCCCAGACATTATGAAGTATCTCCCTGTGGGTCAGCACTTTGTCGCATTTGGAGACCAGATAAGCCAGCAGTTCGTACTCGGTCCGTGTGAGTTTGATAGCCTGACCCCTCAGCTTGGCCAGCCGCTTTGAGAGGTCGACTTCCAGTTCTCCGGCAGTAAATACGGGTACCTCGACGGTTGAGCCTGTAGAACGTCGCAGCGCAACCCTGATTCTGGCAAGCAGTTCTTCTATACTAAAAGGTTTGGTAACATAGTCGTCTGCGCCCTCATCCAGCGCTCTAACCTTATCTTTTTCACCCTCTCTTACACTCAGGATTATGATGGGCATATCAGCCCATTCCCTAATCCTGCGGCAGGCTTCTATACCATCCATCCGGGGCATATTTACATCGAGCACAATTATATCCGGGAGCACACGTCCCGCCATTTCCACGGTCTCGATGCCATCCTGGGCTAGATAAACCTCATAGCCCCGGGCTTCCAGGTTGGCACGGAGAAACATGCGTATCTTCGGTTCATCGTCAGCGATTAGAATTTTAGTCTTTTTACTCATCCTTTTTAACCCTGTCCTTCACCGGATGGGGCTACAGGCAATCTGAAGTGGAAAGTGGAACCCTGACCGGTTTTACTCTCCGCCCATATCTGCCCTCCATGAGCTTGAATGATTGCCTGGCAGACCGCTAACCCCAGGCCGGTACCCCCGGGCTTTTGCCGACTCTGTCTCCCACGGTAGAACTTATCGAAAATCTTTTTTAGGTCTTCCGGGGGTATTCCCACGCCCTGATCGGACACACTCACCTCTACCATACCGTCTACGGTTCTGGACGTTACGGTTATACGGGTCCCTTCTTCAGAGTAAGCGGCGGCGTTCTCCAGGAGGTTTATCATTACCTGTTTCATCTGGTTGTAATCGGCATATATTTCCGGCAAATCAGGCTCCAGGTTAGCCTCGAAGACGTACTGCTTTTGCACCCATTTCTGCCTTTCCAGGACTTCATTGATGATATCCGTAATATAGCAACTTTCTTTCTCCGGTTTCCAGGCACCCGCCTCAAGTCGACTCATATTGAGTATATTTGTAACAAGACTGGCTAATCTGTCTGTCTCCTCGCTTATACCGGTTAATAGCATTTCACTGGTTTCATCGTCCAGTTTTATGTCTTTTTGCAGGAGACTGCTGACGATTCCTTTAATGGAGGTTAACGGTGACCGTAGCTCGTGCGAGACGTTAGATAAAAGGTCTGACTTTAGCTGGTTGAGCTCTATCAGCTCTGTCTCGACCTTTTTCCTCTGCGTGATGTTTCTGAATGTGGCAAGCTGACAAACCTCTCCGTCGGAATCGGTGAAGGGCGAGGCAATAACGTCATAAGTCCTGTCATCCGCGAATGTATATTCCCGTCTCTCTGTTGCCCCGTTTGTAATATTTTCCATTTTACAGACCTGGTCGCATGGTTCATCGAGACCGTGCAGGTATTCATAGCAGTAGTAGCCGACGCCCTCGCCGAACTCCCTTATCATGCTCGGATTCATAAAGCGTATCCTGTAATCCGGCCCGATAATGAGGACTCCGTCTTCCATCCTTTCCAGGATACCCAGTAATTTGTCTCTCTCTGTCTTTATCAGGACCTCGAGACGGCTGCGTCGTTCGGACTCGTTACGTACCATTCCGGTCAGCGCGCCAATTATACCGCTGACTATGGTAAAAAGGACCATCCTGAGTGAAGGGTCGGCGAAAGGAGACACAAGTAAAGCACGAGGCAGAAATACGAGAAAGACAGCAAATGCAGTAATCAACGCCCATTTTACCCTGAAGACATAGCCTGCATATATTATAGGAATGAGGAAAAAGAGACGATGTACATCGTGTACTCCGTAGAAGAAGTCCCAGCGCAAGGCTTCCCATCCGGCAAGGTCTACAATTTCCCCGAAATAATAGACCACGCTGTAATACACAAAGAAGAAGATAATTAACGTCCTGTGGAAGTCGCGTCTCCTGAAAACATCCGACAGTCTGCGGCTAAAATCAACCTCGCCCACTTTGGTTTCCTTGATTAATCAGGCTTACAACGTGAATGCCTTGCCATGATTCCTTTTACAGATATACAAACAGGTAGCAACCCGGTGACATCTGCCTTCAGCATAACTTCACCCCATCATGAAGTCAAGCGCCTTAAGTATGGGAAAATAGCAGTTCCCTATGGCTTGAACGATAGACGGAAGAGCCAAACGGAAACCGTTTCTATCCAGATGAGCAGCACCAGGTAGAAGAAACGTTGCAGCAGACCTGAAGCAGGCACGTAGGACTGCACAGCGAAGATTATCGATAGTATCAATCCCACAAACGAAGCGGCGATGGTGAACCAGGTAAAACCGAACCATGACGGTCTCTTATAGACACTTCCGGCAAACATCCACATACCTATCAATACCAAGATGCAGGAAGCGATAATGACCGCATTATGTACGATACCTTCCGAATTCAGCGGTGTATTACTTCCACCGGGAACATCTTGAAAGACACCGGCCAGAATCATACAGATTCCGTATAGCATCAGGGTTAACCAGGTTAATATAGCTTTAAATCCATGCCGTAGTCTCAGATACAAGGCGCAGGAGAAACCGATGACCAGCACACCATAGCTGATAAAGCCTGCATTCATCAGCTCTGGACTCTGGCTCCCCTGCTCACTTAACTTACTGACCGTATCGTTAATGTGGTTATAACCCGGGGTAACATACCCGGCAAGGAGAATGAAAAATATCATCGTGGGCGGTGCGAGTATTCCACACAAAGAAAGAATTCTCGACAGATAAACGTTGGTTGTGAGTGTGATTTTCATGGCGTTTTTAATCTCTATAATGACAATAGATTATAGACGGAAATTGTACCATCTGTGAAGTTCACCCCCCCCTTGTCAATTTGACAAAAGGGCTTACTATAATGTATATTTTATGTAATTAGTTTTAGTAAGGTTATTACAGACTTTATATAATTATTTCAGATCAAGTAAGTATTGGGTGACCGGACTCAAATTAAAATCTTTGAAGAGGAGGTCACCTAATGAGTTTTCAGGACAAGTCTATCCAATGCTCCGATTGTGGAGCTACCTTCACTTTCAGCGTTGAGGAACAGGAATTTTTCCAGTCCAGGGGCTATACCAATGAGCCCAAGCGCTGTCCCGAATGCCGCCAGGCAAGGAAATCTGAACGTTACGGAAGCAGTAACTACGGCTACAAACGCCAGATGTTCCCCGTTGTATGTGCCGAATGTGGTAAAGAGACGGAAGTCCCCTTTCAACCACGCGGCGACAGGCCTGTTTACTGTAGCGATTGCTACCGTAAAGTCAGACCGAGTGTTTAGTACCGGAGTTTGATTTCGTGGTATACATGGGTTGGATATATCCGGCTCATGTATGCCACCGGCATCCTGTCAAGTACATCATCGTTTGTTAAGGAAACAGGAGGATAATATGGTTGGATTAAGCATATTAGGTGGCATACTCGTAGCTGGTGCCACGGCGCTCTTGATTTTTGGAATAAAATGGAGCAGGGAAAGCAAGGCAGAAATGCACGCAAGTGAAGCTAAAGTCGAAAATGAGAGAATTGAAGATATATATAAGATAGAATCGCGAAATTAAGTAGAAAAAGGAAAGAGGAAAAGCCCGTTTCGGTGCGAAACAAATCGCAGTACATGGAGGGCAACTTACTCTGCTTTCAGATAAGTTTTAAGACCGGATTATAAAATTAATAAGGAGTTTCAATATGAAAATCTATGTGGGTAACTTATCCTATGAGGTGACCGAACAAAACCTGCGGAAGGAATTCGAGGCTTTCGGAGGTGTGGACTCTGTAAGCATCGCAACAGACAGACAAAGTGGAAGACCGAGGGGGTTTGCCTTCGTTGAAATGTCATCGGTATCCGAAGGCCAAGCCGCAATAACCGGCCTGAATGGTAAATCAATGGATGAGCGGACTATTGTGGTTAATGAAGCCCGTCCTCGTACAGACAACAGAAGTGGCGGTTCCTATGGTGGCAGAAGGGATAGTGGCTACGGAAGAGGGAGACAGAAAAGATACTAGGATTCTATTAGTTTAGCTCTCGCCCTAAAAAAACAAAACATACTTATGACTCCGAAGACCTTTTAGCGACAGCGTTAGTGACAGAATGCTACTAACCCCAGTCATCAAGGAAGGACAAACGGCATGAATATTTATGTGGGGAACTTATCACTTAAGGTGACTGATGATGAGCTCCGGCAGGTATTCATAGTTTTCGGGGAAGTGACCTCAGTAAAAATGATGAATGATATGTATATCGGCAGCGGCCAACCCACTGGATATGGCTACGTCCAGATGGACTCGAAGTCTGAGGGCCAGGCAGCAATTATCGGCCTTCAAGGAAAAAGCATAAGAGGACGGTCGATTAAAGTAGTCGAAGCACTTCCTCTTTCCGATAACGTACATAACAAACCCAACCATAGCCAAAAGGGCAAACATTTAAGTTTAAAAACAAGACAGAGATGAAACGGAACGATTATTTTGACCAATATATCCGGAACACATTGTTCTATAAATTTATACAGGATTATTGATGAATTTCGAAAACTTGAATCTTCACCCAGGTATCACGACCGGTGTTCGTGAACTTGGATACACATAACTCACATCAATACAAATAAAATCAATTCCTCCGATACTGGAGGGTAAAGACCTCATCGGGCTGGCTCAGATAGGAACCTGCAAGGTGGAGGAAATATCCGCTTCAAAGTATTAATCGTAAGTACCTTGATACGTTTTTAATTAACGTTAGCTAGAAACTAATTCACGTGGTTTGTATTGTATATATAGGGATTTATAACTTGTACTAAACAAAAAAAGTGGAGCTGGAGGGGTTTCCTTCGACTTCGCTCAGGACAAGCTCCTCTACCTTCCCGATGCAATCGGGACGCTCTCAAGAGCTATTAAACTATTAAGTGGAGCTGGAGGGGTTCGAACCCTCTACCTCTTCAATGCCATTGAAGCGCTCTCCCAAATGAGCTACAGCCCCACCGAGGTTATATTATACTATTATGCGGCTACCTTCGCCACTCCGGTGCCGAAGGTGAGTTCATCGCCGGCAAGGTCGACGATGATAGTGTCACCCTCGTTGAACTCCCCTTTAAGCACTCTGGTCGAAAGCGGGTTCTCCACGTAACGCTCCACAGCCCGCCTCAAGGGTCGCGCCCCGTATACCGGGTCGAATCCTGCTTTAGCCAGCCATGACTTTGCAGCGTCGGTTATTTCCAGCGTCAGCTTGCGTTCGGCCATACGCTCTTCCAGTTCTTTGACCATGAGGTCGACGATACTCCTTAGCTGCTCTTCGGTAAGCTCATGAAACACCAGAATGTCATCCAACCTGTTGAGAAATTCGGGACGGAAGGTCTTCCTGACCTCCGCCATTACCTTTTCCTTCATGTCTTCATAGCTCTGCTTCTGTGCTTTATCGGAATCTTTCTTAGGGGCAAAGCCCAGAGATGATTCGCGCTTGATGAGCTCAACACCGGCGTTTGAGGTCATGATGATTACGGTGTTCTTGAAATCCACTGTCCTCCCATGACCATCGGTCAACCGTCCGTCATCAAGAAGCTGTAGCAGGCTGTTAAAGACCTCCGGATGCGCCTTCTCAATCTCGTCTAGCAGGATTACCCGGTAAGGACGACGTCTTATCGCTTCGGTAAGCTGCCCGCCCTCTTCATAACCGATATACCCCGGGGGTGCGCCGATTAACCGGGATACGGTATGCCTTTCCTGGTACTCGGACATGTCCAGGCGAACCATGGCGTTCTCGTCATCGAACAGGAACCGGGCGAGAGCCCGGACAAGCTCGGTCTTACCGACCCCGGTAGGACCGAGGAACATAAAGCTGCCGATAGGCCGTTTCGGGTCCTTGAGTCCCGCTCTGCTTCTGCGTATAGCCTCACTGATAGCGGTAACCGCCTCTTCCTGGTTAATCAACCTCTCGTGAATCCTGTCTTCCATGTGGAGCAGTTTCTCAGCCTCGCCTTCGAGCATCTGGGATACAGGGATACCCGTCCAGCTGGAAATCAGCCTGGCGATATTCTCCTCGTTCACCGTCTCATCTATCTTTTCCTGCTCCAGCCAGGCATTCTTGGCATGGTTGTATTCCTCTTCCAGCTTCATCCTCTCTGTTTTTAACTGGGCGGCATTTTCATATTCCTGTCTCTGAGAAGCAGCTTCTTCTTCATTGGTCAGTTGTTTCAGTTGCTGCTCCAGAGACTTAACCTCGGGTGGTGCGCTCTCGGTATCGATACGCAGCTTGCTTGCCGCCTCATCGATAAGGTCGATTGCCTTATCCGGCAGTTGCCGGTCAGATATGTAACGCTGACTAAGGCGGGCTGCCGCCTCCAGCGCCTCGTCACTGATTTTTATCTTATGATGGGCTTCGTACCTGGGACGGAGTCCGTGAAGCATCTCGATGGTAGCCTCGACCGTCGGCTCACCGAGGTATAAAGGCTGGAGACGCCTCTCAAGAGCTTTGTCCTTCTCGATAAATTTACGGTATTCGTCGATTGTGGTAGCGCCAACGCACTGAAGCTCGCCATGAGCCAGCGCCGGTTTAAGCATATTACTGGCATCTATAGCGCCTTCCGCGGCTCCGGCACCCACCATGGTATGTATCTCGTCGATAAAAAGTATAACCTCGCCCTGAGCTTCCCGTACCTCATCCATAACCGCTTTCAGCCGCTCCTCGAATTCACCGCGGAACTTACTTCCCGCCACCAGACTCCCCATATCCAGAGCTATAACCCTGCGTCCCTTGAGGGAGTCCGGCACATCGTCGGCGGCTATTTTCTGGGCAAGACCTTCGGCGATAGCGGTCTTACCCACTCCGGCATCGCCAACTATAACCGGGTTATTCTTCGTCCGCCGGGTAAGAATCTGCATCACCCGCTTGATTTCGTCCTCCCTGCCGATTACCGGGTCGAGCTTACCTTGTCTCGCCATCTCGGTAAGGTCACGCCCGTATTTTTCCAGAGAGCGGTACTTGCTCTCCGCGCGGGCATCGGTTATACGGTGACCTCCACGTATCTTCTCCAGCGCCTTGTAGACCTTCTCCTGGTCGACGCCGGCATTCTTCAGAATCCGGGAGGCATCACCCTTCTCATCCAGATTGATGGCAATAAACAGGTGTTCGGTGCCGATATACTCATCCCTGAGCCGGTTCGCTTCAGCGTCGGCTTTCTGGAAAAGCTCGCCTACTCTGGGCGTAGCGTAAATCTGACCAGTCTGATATGCCACTTTAGGCATTCTCTCCAGGATACCTTCTACCTGCCGTTTGATATTATCGCTGTTAATACCCAAATCACGTAATATCTCTCCTACCAGCCCACTCTCCTGCTGAAGAAGTGCCAGTAGTATGTGTTCTACATCCCACTGGTTATGTCTATATTGTTGAACAAGCTGCTGGGAAAGTGCCATTGCTTCCTGCGCTTGCTCTGTAAATCTCTCCTGTCTCACTGTGCTGCCACCTCCACATCACTGTTTTCTCCGAATTTTCGATTGAGAAATTCCTCTACCTGTCGTTGTACTTCGGGATAATCCCAGTTGTAATCGTGTCCGGGAACATTTATACAATAGGTAAATTTGATATTCTTTCCCTGTATTTTGTACTTGGACCATCTGAACGGAGCGGAAACATACGTTTTAACTATGACCGGCACATTCCACTCCAGCAGAGAATCGGGCATCAGGCCGTTACTATCAAGAGCCAGAGTGTTATCGGTGATAACCCGCTTGGACTTATACGGGAAGGGTGTTCCCAGCTCTATACTGAAGACCCGGTCATCACCGTTCAGGTATTGCGATACGGCATTACTGAAAGCCGCTCCCTGACTTACTCCTATCATCACTATTCTAAGTTTACTGAAGTGCTGGGTTAAAAACCTTACCTCAGCCGCCATAATTTTGGCTTTGTTGGCGAAAAACCGGTACTGTTCCCTGATATCTCCCGTTATCGCCTGCCAGCCTTTATTGGTACGGAAGTACTGAACCAGCACGCCTGAATATCCCAGCTTTTTTATGGTCGTATTCACTCCCTCGACAATGCTTCTTTCCCACTGCAGAAGGTTTTCAATATGCGTGGTACCCCATCCCCCCGGATTATGAATCAGTAAAAAGTCCTTGTCCTGAGCCTTTTCATACATATCCAGAAGCCGGCTGGTAAAACCGTTAATCACTTTGGTATCGTTGCTAAAAAGATCTTGCGACAGTATACCTACTTCTTCTTCTACGGTCATGTGCTTTGCCATTTTATCCACCAATCCAATTCAACAGGACAGTCAGTCCGTAATAGCCGGCATAGGCTATAACTAAATACCTTACCGTCTTTCCTGCCCAGCTAATCAGGAAAAACTTTATCAAACCCATCCTGAGAGAACCGGCCGCAAGACCGGCAAAGTAAAACGGGCTTATTATCATTGCAGATGTTATAAAGAGTACCCAGTAACCTCCCTTCCCTCCAATCCACTTTGCCATACGAGCGTACAGGGCTTCACCTCTGATCCAGAACTGGGACGAGACAGGTCTAACCGGGTCATAATGTCGTCCCGGCTGATGTTCATATTCCTCCTCCCTGGCTCGAAATCTCGACCATATCGTCTCTACTCCCGCTCCCGTAAGATACACGGTAATTCCACCGATTGCTCCTCCCAGTCCCGCCGTCAGCCCTACGAATGCCGGATGCAACACGCCTCCGAGGGTGAATACCATCAGCAGCGTAGGGGCAGGAATAATGCTTACTCCACATAAAACCCCAACAAGAAAAACACCGATATATCCATAGCCACCGATACTCTGTATTTGCTCACGATACACAATGGCAGCGGCAAGAAGCCCCACCGTGAATAAAAACCCCAGAGAAGTTATCAGGTAAACGCGCCAGTTCCGTTTTGGCTTTTCTCGCACGACTCGCGCTCTCTCCAAAGGTCACCCCTTAAGCTTTTATTTTTACAAACCTGAAGAATTTATCATCCTTCTCGGTTAATGAGAACAGGTCGACCGTATATTCCAGGGCTTTCTCACCCATACCGTCATATATCGCCAGAGACCCGTCTCTCTTTAGCACCCTGTGCAACTCCTCCAACACCGCCCTTCTCTCTTTTATTTCATGTAAAACATCACACAGCCAGACTACATCTATGGACTCGTCAGGTAAATTCGTGTCATTATTCGAGAGTATCGTTTCCACGTTTTTAAGCCCTACTTTTTCCGTCCTCCGTTCAACTATTTCCAGTTGGTGGGGAAAGTAGTCCAGTGCATATACCTTACCATTATCACTTACCTTTTTTGCCGCCGGAATGGTAAAATCACCGGTGCCGCAGCCGAAGTCCAGAAAGGTCTGACCCTCCTGCAGCAGGTTACAGTCCTCCCATTTCCGCAGGATACCCCTTGCCGAAAAATTCCTCCAGAAGGGCCACCAGTAGACCCATATAGCATAATGAGCCCTGTATACCGGGTTCATCTTTTCTTCAAGAAAACGCTCTATATCAAACAAATTCCTCTTCCCCTGGTCTTGTTTTTCAGTCTTTAGTAACTCCGGCAGACCGAATTCTACCTGTTTTGTCGTCTCAAACGGTTGACCTCGGATTCCAGTCCTTTAACACGCTCCTGCAGCTCGGTCATCCGCCGCGCCATACGCAGGATGACTTCGGCTCCTGCCATATTGATACCCAGGTCTTCCATAAGCGTCTTTACCTGTCTCAGCTCGGCTATATCTCTATCCGAATACAGGCGAATATTGCCCTGTGACCGGGATGGCTCTATTATGCCAATCTTTTCATAGTAACGCAAGGTATAAGTACGCACGCCGAGCATTCTGGCAGCAACACTAATCACATAACGCGGTTCTTCTTCCATCGGACTCATACATCACCTCTCAACTTAGTCATTCGGACGGAGTTCATTCAGTTTCTCGAACAGTTTCTTTTCTTCCGCCGTCAGCTTCGCCGGCAGGACCACCTTTACTTTCGCTATCAGGTCACCGGTAGTACTCTTGCCCAGACGGGGCATCCCCTGTCCGGCCAGCTTGAATTCACGACCATTCTGAGTCTCTTGAGGTATCTTAAGAGCGAGCTTTCCTTTCAGGGTTTGTACCTGGACTTCGCCGCCGAGAACAGCCGTTGTTAGCGGTACAGACACTTCGGTATACAGATTATCGCCTTTCCGCTCGAAGGTACGGTGTGGTTTCACCGATGTAATAAGGTAAAGGTCGCCGTTACTGCCGCCGGCATAACCGGGCTCTCCTTTACCTGCAATACGCACCCGGGAGCCGTTTTGCACTCCGGGAGGGATTTTAACTTCAATCCTCTTTGTACCGGCTACCGTACCCGAGCCCATGCAGACCGAGCACAGGGCATTCTGAATCCGACCGGTACCACCGCAGCTCGGACAGGCATCGCGGCTCTCCATACTCAAGATACGGTTAGCCCCTCTGTATGCCTCTTCGAGGGTAACGTCAATCGGATACTCTATATCACGTCCGCGTCTCGACCTCGTTCTACGGCTGAAAGTACCCGTCCTGCTTCCGCCGAATATTCCTCCGAACAGGCTTTCTAAATCACTCTCGTCAAACTGAAAGCTCTGGGAGCCGCCCTGACCGAAATCCCGGTATACGTTCTGCCTGCCACCGGTACCGGCAAACTGGTCGGCATATTGCCACTGGTCACCGTACCGGTCGTATTTCTGTCTTTTTTCTTTATCGGACAGGACTTCGTAGGCTTCATTTATCTCTTTGAATTTCTTATCGGCTTCCTTGTCACCTGGATTAACATCAGGGTGATGCTTGCGAGCCAGTCGCCTGTACGCCTGTTTTATGTCACGCTCGCTGGCATCGCGCTTAACACCCAGAACGCTATAGTAATCCTTACCTGCCATACTACACCTTAATAACATAATACCTGAAACGCGGAAATATGTCAATGAATTTTATCAGGTTTCTTAATAATCGATTATTAACTTTCGCATGCTAAAAAGGAGAAGATTTTATGTAGAGGTGGCTCAATCCCGTCTCATTTACTCCCCTCTCCAAACAGGATAGCCTTTCACTCCGGCTTAATGTTTCTGGTTGGAAAGGATGAATATGTGATATAGTAGATAACTCGAAAAAGGAACCGAAAGGAGGATAGATATGGTAAAAGTGAAAGCTGCATTATGCAATGAACTAGGCAAACCTCTGGAGATAGAAGAGATAACTATAGAATCACCCAGAGAGGGTGAAGTTCTGGTGAAAGTCGATGCCACGGCTGTCTGCCGCAGCGACCTCCATGTTATCGAGCCTGGCTTCCCTGCCCAGCTACCCGGTCTTCCCGGGCATGAGACAGCCGGTCACGTGGTAGAAGTGGGACAGGGCGTCAACAGGATAAAGGTAGGTGATATTGTCTGCGCAACCACGACGACTGTAGGCTGCGGCTTCTGCGATAACTGTCTTGCCGGCAACCGGACCGCGTGCACCACCTACCCGATGATGGGACCGGCGCGGCATGAGCCGGGCCTTCATAACAGTAAAGGCGAGGCGATATCCAAGATGGCGGGGACGGTGGGCGGTTTCGCCGAGTATGCGCTGGTCAACGAGTACCAGTGCGTTAAAATCGCCGACGATATGCCCGTCGATAAGGCATGTATCCTTTCATGCGCCGTGTCAACCGGCTTCGGCTCGTCAATCACGGCGGGGGTACACCCTTTCAGCAGCGCACTGATAATCGGTACCGGCGGTGTCGGCATCAGCGCCATTCAGGGGTCTTACTTCCAGGGCGCCTGCCCCGTAATAGCCATGGATATCCTCGATAACAGGCTGGAATCCGCCAGAAAATTCGGCGCAACCCACACCATTAATTCCTCCAAAGTCAACGACCCTATCCAGGCTGTGAAGGATGTCACCGAAGGCAAGGGCGCCGACTACGTGTTTATCACCGTCACCACGGCAAGTAACGACCTTGTAAAGCAGGCAATCGAGATGTCCAGCGCAGACGGGGTGATTGTCAAAATCGCTCTGAGTGAGATGACTCCGGAAGCAAGAGAGGATATCGAGTGGATGCGACAGCTATCAGGCATGAACATTCAAAGGAGAGTACTCAACACGTTAATCGGCTCTTCAAATATCATCCGCGACATTCCCAATTATGTAAAGCTCTACAAAGCGGGGCGACTCAACCTGGATGACCTCGTCTCCGGCCATTACCCTCTGGAAAAGGTAAACGAAGCCATGGACAAACTGAGAACCGGGGAAGCCCTGCGCAATATCATCATGATGTAAACCGGATAATGTTATTCACCTGAAAGAATAACAGCCCGGATAGCTGAATTTCGCTAACCGGGCTAGTTTTTTTAACGCTACCCTCACCCTGCCGGGCATTTATGCAGGCAGATATCACAGAGGATTGAGCGACCCTCTTCGGTTTTAGGAGTAATATTGGAGAGGCAAATCGAGATATCAGGCATCCGGTAAGGTTCGAGGGCATTTACCGGGCAGGCGTCGATACATATCGAACACTGGCTGCATACCGGGTTCTCTTCCTCGGTTCCGGCAGCTTCAGTAAGGGGCTCCAGAGGGGCGTTTGTCCTGACAGCCATAAAGCGGAGACGGTTGCCATATACAGGATGAAGCACGACCGTATTCTTACCCCGCCTGCCGAGTCCACAGCGAATCGCCTCCTCCTTGAGGTTAATCTCACCTTTAAGAGGATAACCGTAACGCCCGACCGCCCTGGCGATAAACCCTCTGGCCCGGATGAAATCCAGCAATTTTTCAAGCCCCGGCGCTACATACTTCTCGAACCCGTACATCCTGAAACCGCTTTCTTCATGTCCGAAATCGTCGAGATTGCGTTCCGGAGTTGATTCAAGCCCCAGAATCAACAGCCTGTCGCCCTCAGCCAGGCGGCTTACGCCGACGACATCAAACAGCGAACCTGCATATTCGACTATCTGTTCAGCTACGTCCATTTTTATAGACCCTTAGATATACATACTATTTTAGCAAAACCAATTACAATTATACCATTACGATAAGCAGTACCATCGTTATTGACAAAGAAACCTGAATAGCCTATATTGCTCATACTCAAACTAAAAATACGGTGCTGGACATAGAAAGGAGGTTATCATGAGAACAGAATCACGGTTCGTCAGACTGCGTGTCTACAACGGAATCATGGGTTGTCTTCACTTGGCCCAAGCTATTTTCATATATCTGCTGAGTAATGACTTTTCCCTGCCCCTTACGACTTCGTTCCTGAAATACAATGTTGATACGGGCAAGCTGTGGCCGGTAACCGATACCGTGGTCAACCTGCCTTTCGGACCGCTGGTAGCCCTCTTTTTACTTCTTTCCGCCATCGCCCATTTCACCGTTATCTCACCGGGGGTTTTCGGCTGGTACGTCAGGAACCTGGATAGAGGCATCAACTACGCCCGATGGTATGAGTACTCTTTCAGCGCTTCCCTGATGATAGTGCTTATCGGCATGCTGTGCGGAATTTATGATTCCGCGGCTCTCCTGATGGCTTTTACACTTACGGCGGTCATGAACCTCTGCGGACTCATGATGGAAATCCACAACCAGAAAACGGAGAAAACTAACTGGACATCCTACATTATAGGCTGTATTGCGGGAATAGTACCGTGGATAGCAATTGCCATCTATTTCTTCGGGTCCCTCTCAACGGCCGAAGATGGCATTCCCACCTTTGTCTACTTTATCCTGCCGACACTCTTCGTCTTCTTCTTCAGTTTCGCCCTGAATATGGTGCTGCAGTACCGCAAGGTCGGAAAATGGCAGGACTATCTTTTCGGTGAAAGAGTATACATTCTGCTGAGTCTCGTCGCCAAATCCGCACTCGCCTGGCAAGTTTTCGGCGGGACGTTAAGACCGGTATAGTATAATAAATATAACAGGTTAGCTATATAGTTTAGTAACAAGCGAGGTTTCAACTATTGTTTACTATTGATAATACTGTCCTGATAATCATCGATGTTCAGGAGAAGCTGTTCCGTGTCATGCACGAGAAAGAAACACTTTCCGGCAATATCGCAAAACTGGTCAAGGGAATGCATGTTGTGGATATCCCCGTCATAGTCACCGAGCAGAATCCGGACGGGCTTGGACCGACGATACCCGGGATTTCCGGTATTCTGCCAGAAATGCAGCCGATACCAAAATTCAGCTTCAGTTGCTGCGGCGAAGAAGCCTTCCTGAAGAAGCTCGAAGAGATGGGCCGCAAGCAGGTGCTACTTACCGGAATCGAGACGCATGTCTGCGTTTACCAGACGGCTCTCGACCTGATGGGCTCCGGCTATGAAGTCCAGGTTGTCACCGATTGCGTATCATCCAGGACACTTGAGAATAGAGACATTGCCCTTAACAGGATGGGAATGGAAGGAGCCATGCCGACCACCACGGAAATGATACTCTTCGAGCTACTTAAAACCGCCGGGGACAGTAAATTCAGGGCAATCAGCATAATAGTGAAATAACAGGCATGAAAGAGACAGAGACGAGACTGACTGTTCAGGTACAGCCCAACGCCGCTCGTAATGAGGTGCTGGGCTTGAGGGAAGGAGCTCTGCATATAAAGATTGCGGCGCCTCCGGTAAAAGGCAAAGCCAATCAGGAGCTAATCAAATACCTGAGCAGTATTTTGGGTATAGCCAGGAGCCGGATAGCCATTCTAAAAGGCGCAACCAATAGAAAGAAGCTGGTTGGTATCGAAGGACTGGACAGGGAAAGGGTTACGCAGATAATCACCGATAGAAAGGACAGGAACAAGACCAGGTAACAACACGGTAGATAACTTAACCGTTCCGGTTATTCAATCTTTCTTTCAATAACAACCCGCGCACCCGACCGGACTCCTTCCAGTTCGGTAGCGTACCCCACTACCCTGCCGAAAACCGTGACGGCGCTGGCAGGCCGTATTTCGTCACCCTTACTCATCGGAGTCGGCCCGAAGAAGATACAGAAAGCGTTGCCCACCGGCCAGTAGCCCAGGTCGCCTATCTCAACCAGCTCCTGCCCGTTTTCCAGCCCGACGTCTAGTTCCTCAGGAAGCGCAAAGTACAGTTCGTCTCCCCAGATGCTGCTTTGCACATCAACAGGCAGGAGTTCCCAGATAGCATCCGCAGTAGCCGTATCCTTCAGGACAGCCTCCAGCTCTATACCGCTGACTATTATCTTAATTGTCCTGTCCATTATTACCCCCAGATATAATAACCAATTCACCGCCGATAATACAACCGTAAAAGCAGGTTCTATTCAGCTTTGACTTAACCAAACACACCGAATCGTTTTTACTGGTATAATAATTACAGACAGGCATTATCACAGTCACATATACCTGTCATTACAGCCCTGAATAAAGCAGTAATTAAACTTCACTCATGGAAACAGAAACTGTAGACCCCCAAACACAAAAAAAGCTTATCGCCGCACAGAAGACTGAAATAACGGAACATTTCATCTATGACCGGTTATCTCAATCCGTAAAAGGCGCCCACAACCAGGAAGTTCTCAAGCGTATCTCCGAAGAAGAACTCAGACACCATAATCTCTGTAACTACTATACCTGCCTGGATGTCCAGCCCCACAGGTTCAAGATATGGGCTTACTATATTATATCCAAGATATTCGGGGTAACCTTTGGACTGAAGCTGATGGAGCGTGGAGAGGAAAGAGCCCATGCCGCTTATCAGGAACTCGCCGGGACGATACCGGAGGTCAGAAATGTGATGCTGGACGAGGAGAGACACGGCAGAGAACTGATAGACTTAATCGACGACGAGCGGCTTGAATACAGCAGCGATATAGTGCGGGGACTGAACGTAGGCCTGGTGGAAATCACCGGAGCACTCGCCGGACTTACCTTCGCCCTTCAGAACACGGGGCTGATATTGACTTCAGGAGTAATTATCGGTGTTACCATGTCTTTATCACTTACAAGCACCGAGTATATCGCAACCAAGTCAAGCACAAGCATTAAGAGCCCCCTGAAGTCAGCTATTTACGCAGGTCTGGCTAATATCGCTACCGTTGCGTTTCTGCTCTTTCCCTATCTAATCTTCGCCAATATATACGTATCCCTCGGTTTTATGGTTCTCAACGCCATAATAGTCGTTTTCATATACACTTTATACCTGTCGGTAGCGACAGGAACTCCGGTGATGAAGCTGTTTCTTGAAATGGCGGTAATCAGCCTGGGAATAGCGGCTCTTGCATTTGGCATAGGAGTCCTGGCAAGAGAACTACTGGGTATCCATGTATAGTTCAGGCATCAAGGCAACTGCCTTATGATGCAATTGTTCAGGTAGAACCGGATGAAACCCCCGGAGCGCAGTTCACCCCGGAGGAGCCGGTACCGAACATAGAAAAGACCCTCTCCGGCGATTCTGCTCCACACTCAGGACACTCTATATCTTCATCGCTGGCGGACATACTGCGGAGAAGCTCGAACTTCTTATTGCACTTACGGCATTTATATTCATAAATGGGCACGGTCAACCAACCTCCGTACACAATCCTAGATTCTCAATATCATTATAGCACATAGTGGGCAAGCCCTAACACAGCCTCCGCATCCCTTACACAAAGACGGATTGGGCATGGACGGCTCACACGGGGCTTCCTGCCTGAGCAGCTTACGCTCGCAGGCTTTTACCGCCGGGCATACGCCGTTTTCGCAATTATCCGGGCGGCACTTATTATAATCGACTACAGCCATTTTTGAAGGCATAACTACCCTCACGCCATTTCTATACGACGATGTTACATCACTTCGGTTTTTATTGTATGTGATTTTTATCAGGGCGTGCAAAACGGCAGGGTGATATCGACCAATAATACCACCCTGCACGACTGTTCGTTGACTTAGGATAGACCCGGGGCTAGAATGTGACTGAATGCTACCATGACATAGAGTCCGTATTAATGAGGTTTGTTTCAATCACGGTTCTGGCGGTTTGTACTGTTTTGCTACTTTTTTCTGCAACCGGCTGCAGCAACCCTGAAACGCCGCAGAGTGCGGATTCATACCCTTTCCCTGCCGAACCGCCTGATATCCCCATGCCTGAGCTACCGGTAGAGTTAATGCTTTCCAGCCAGCTTAATATTATAGACGGGCAAAAGATAGGTTATACAGAGAATATCGAAAACCTCCATTTTTACAACTGCGAAATTTCTATTAAGGGCAAGGATATCACGGTCAAAAACTGCGAGTTTCTAAACAGTATCATCTATCTGGAAAACAGTGAAGATATACTGTTTGAAGGTAACATCGTCAGAGACCTGAACAGGTATGAAAAAACAGCCCTCATTATAAGCAACTCAATCAATATCACCGTTACAGGCTGCTGGTTTGAAGCTAACTACATCGGGCTTGGCATTAACGGCAGTTCAGTCAGTGTTTTAGAAAACCGCTTTTTGAATAATAACGGGCATAACGCCCTGGCCATCGGTGACGGCTCCTCCGCCGGAGTTTCCGGTAATTACTTCTACGGCAGCTTCCCGCATGCCATCCTTATTATGAACAGAGACGCTTCGCCGCAGACAACCGTGGATATCCACCACAACATCATCGACCAGACGGGAGAAGACGCAATAAATTTCGAGGACTACAGAGGAGCCAGTCCAAGCCGCGTTTACGCCAATATAATCACGAACACCGGCTGGGCGGCAATCAACGTGGAATATAATAGCTGGGAAGCCAATATAACCATCGAGGCCAACTGGATAGAAGGCACCGGCATAGACTGGGAACTGCCGTTGCACCCGCTTAATCCCGAGCAGTTCCAGCAGGGCTGGGGGCACGGCATACTGGTGGAGGACTCCAGCCTGGTAACTATCCTGAATAACCGGATTATAAAGGCAGGTGAAAACGGTATCGAGATAACGAACGGCCGGGACATAACCGTCACGGATAACGGAATATCCTGCTCCGGGGCGGGAATCGGCCTGCACGCTTATAACGAGTCTTCGCTTCAGCGAGAGTTCTCTCCACTGAAATCGGAAAACGCCGGTAGTTCGCACGCCACTGTCGATAACAATGTCATATTCGAAGCGCGAGAAGACTACGAGATAGACGAACTATCGGAGATGTCAATTCCGGACTAGATTTAAGATACTCTGCTACCAGCTATAAGGCTTTCCGCCATCTGCCTGCCAAGATGTCTGGCCTGTTCTACAAGGTCAGGCTTGCCCTCGACCTCACCGGCAGTATTCGCGTACCCGCTAACAGTGAACTTGCCACCCTCCTTGATATCGAAACACCAGTCGACGAACTGGTTCAGGGTATGCAGGGTGTCATCGATAGCCTCCATCTCGGCAACTACTATCAGACCCACCACTCTTGCCTTATACTTCATATCATGCTTGTAGGGAAAGTAGTTTCTGTCAATGAACGCTTTCATCTGAGCGGACACGTTATACCAGTAGACCGGGGTCGCCAGGATAACCCCGTCGGCATTAAGAAACTCGGCCAGTATCCAGTTTACGTCATCCTTCTGCGTGCATGACTCGAATGATGAACAGTCATCATGTCCGAGGCACGGTCTGACGTCATACTGGCTGAGTACAATCTTTCTGGTTTCGATACCCAGCGCAGTCGCTTCTTCCATCGCCACATCCACCAGGTAGTTCGTGTTGCCTTCTAGCCTGGGACTGCCCCCAACAGCAACTATCTTCAAACTCCACCTCCCCGATATAAAGCTACCGATTAGTCAGAGTCACCCTGTTCCTTGAAATCTATTGTGTATGATCTCATGGGTCCGGTAGCGAGAAACCAGATAGGCCTGTCTACCCGCCTGAAGTAAACAGGGCAGTGTTCCAGTCCAGCGGGCACAAATATCATGCTGGTCTTGGTGAGAATATGTTTCTCTCCGCCGAGCCATAATTCAACCTCTCCACCCAGGTCGAGCGGGTCATCCGGATTGGTTCCGAGAAATCCCAGATATTCATCCCAATCATGTGAATGCGCTTTATCCGGATGAGGTTCATCCGATGCCTTGTACCACCAGGTACCCATCGTATAGTAACCGCCCTCTACAATCTCACCATCCACATACACGTTGACCTTTCTGGTATCTCCCACCTCTTTCCACTCCTCTACATCCCTATCCCTCGGCCTGGTGACGATGTATTTCCCGTATTTCGTCTCTGACATTTTGTATACTCCCTTTCTGTGTTAATTATCCGTCTTCAGCCTTTAGTTACAACGGATAACAGGACAGTAGCACAGATAGAAAAAGCAGTCAATCCAACCGGTAAAATTAAAATACCCGGGCTGCGGGTAGCCCGGGTATTTTAATATGGAGCGTAGGATAAACCGGAGAGAATACCCTACTGGGGTATAGTTTATCATTGAGTTATAGGTCTGTCAACCACTTTTCAGTATTTTTTCTTTGTTTTTTTGGCAAATTAACCTGCCAGCGTGTATAATATCGTGTATACCATAATGAATACATATCTGAAGGGGCACCATGGATAGCGAGGAACAGTTAGGAGTACCGAGAGAAGTAATAGTAAAACGCCTTAAAAGGGTAGAGGGTCAGGTCAGGGGTCTCCAGAGAATGGTCTCCGAAGAACGAGACTGTGAAAGCATTATAACCCAGCTGGCGGCCGTTCGTTCAGCTATAGATAGTGCCGGCGCATTAATACTGAATAATTATATGACACTTTGCTTCAACGTCGACAGGGAGAATAAACCCGAGGAAGCCCCC
>Ga0315543_1000121_pt1 | contig 96732 bp, 79 predicted proteins | sample SalMarSW160210MG_2_FD_203098 | JGI IMG/M metagenome (GOLD analysis project Ga0315543, IMG submission 203098) | Salt marsh sediment microbial communities from the Plum Island Ecosystem LTER, Massachusetts, United States - Salt Marsh Sediment SW1601-210 ... | reverse complement strand
ATAAACAACTACAACCTCTATTCGTTTCGGTCTGTCGGGGAGTTTTTTATCGGCTCCCTGTTGAAGTGGAAGCCTTGAAGGTTTCCATTTTTTTTATTAGAAACCGATTTTGATTTTACTTGGGTTCAATCGGAAAGAGATAAGAACGATGAATCAGGAATTGCTAAGAATCGTAGAGAATATTGCCCGCGATAAGAATATAGACAAGGAACTCATATTTTTGGATCTGGAAGAAGCTATGGTATCGGCGGCAAGGAAGCATTTCGGCGAACCTGAGAGTGACATTGTGGTGAATATCGATCGCAGTACCGGTCAAATCGTTGCATTCAGGGATAATGTTCAAATCGATATCAAGCAGCTCGGTCGAATTCCCGCTCAAACCGCCAAACAGGTCATTATCCAGAAAATTCGAGCCGGTGAGAGAGACAGTATATATGCCGAGTTTGTCCAGCGAAAAGGAGAAATTATAAGCGGTACAGTCGTACGATACGAAAGTGGTACGGTGATAGTGAACCTGGATCGCTGGACCGAAGGTTTTATGCCGAAGGGCGAACAGATTATGGGCCAGACACATCGTGCGGGGGAGAGAATCAGGTGCCTGATTCTCGATGTTAAGGAAAGTTCCAACCAGGTGAAAATAATTTTGTCCCGCACACATCCTGATTTTATTCGCCGCTTATTCGAGCTGGAAGTTCCTGAGATTAGCGAGAAGATCATCGAAATCAGAGCTTTGGCGCGTGAAGCGGGATACAGGACCAAAGTTGCAGTGGCCTCTTTGGATGATAAAGTTGATCCTGTCGGCGCCTGTGTCGGTGTGCGGGGCAGCAGGATAAAAAATATAGTCGATGAACTCGGCGGAGAGAAAATCGATATTGTTCGCTGGAACGAATCGTCTCAGGTGCTTGTTTCGAATGCGTTAATGCCTGCCAAGGTAAGTGAAATAGCTTTGTGTTTCGAGCTTGGGCGAGCGACGGTTGTCGTAGATGAAGACCAGCTCAGTCTGGCAATTGGAAAGCACGGCCAAAATGTCCGATTGGCCGCCAGGTTGACCGGCTGGGATATCGATATACTCACGCCTGATGAGTACAATCTGGGCATCGAGCGGCTGACGAATTATATTAAGACAATCGAAGAAGTTGATGATACTATTATCGATAAGCTTATCGCACTTGGTGTGATATCCGTGCCCGATTTGGATGATGTAGGTGTTGAGCCGTTAGTTAATGATTTAAAGATAGATGCGAATGTGGCTGAGAAGCTCATTGAAGCGGCATCTGAGGAGGCAAAACGCCTCGCTAACGAATCTAAACGGAATGAGGCTGAGAAACAATTGGCTCAACAAACAAAAATAACTGATAATGAATAAGCATTTTTATGAATATTCGAAGATTTTTGTTTCTGGATTGTTGTTATTGCATGATTGATATTAGTAGTAATATCTGAATTGGATTGTTCGGTACCGAAAATGGATTAGATTGGAGAATTGTTTGGCTACTGCAAGAGTTTACATTTTAGCCAAGGAACTCGGAGTTAAAAGCTCTGCTATCGTAAAGAAATGTCAGGATGAGGATCTTGAGGTAAAGAACCACATGTCGGTCATATCGGCCGGTTTGGCGGCAACTATCCGGGAGTGGTTTAGCGAGGGGGAGAATATAACCACCGTCGAGACGTCTGGTAAGGTGGATTTGGAAAAGGTCCGGGTCAAGAAGAAGAAAAAGAAAACAGCGAAAAAGACACCGGCCAAGAAGACTAAGGCGCAGGAGACTGAAACAGCGGAACCTGAGACAGAGCCTGAAACCGAACAAGTTGATGAAACGCCCCCTGTAGCAGTAATGCCCGAAACCGAACAGGGGCAAAAAGCTGCGGCGGTATCTCCCGAAGAGCAGAAGGAAGAAGAATCTGCGCCGCCTGAGCCGGAACCGATTGTACCAGCGGGGCCGATTCTTGAAAAACCGGAACCTGCTCGACTAAGCGGACCTCGGGTTGTCCGGGTCGAAGCTCCTGAGCCGGTGGTACGTCGAAGACCCAAGCCTCGTTCGAGACCAAGATACGATGCACCAGTCACGGAACCTTTGATGTACAGCCAGAAAAAAGAGGAAGACCTTTCTTCGGCTTCTCAGGGAGAAAAGAAACAATCGCCAAAGCGGCATAGAGAAGGGGCACACGGCAGAAAGCGGGACGAATTGGATCCGAATTTACTCAGAAAGACGAAACTCAGCAGCAAATGGCGGCAAAGAGATATTGAAGAAAGGCGGGCCAGACTCGATGCCGCAGGCGGCGAGGGGCTGCGATCACGACCGATGCGTAAAATTGCCGCCAAGAGCAAGTTGAAAGTTGGTGCGCCGGCAAGGCCTTCAAAAGCCGCTGTGAGCGAACCGATTACGGTAAAAGATTTATCTGCGGTTCTGGGAGTCAAATCAACAGATATTATAACAAAGCTTATGCAACAAGATGTTATAGCAACGGCCAATCAGGTCATAAGCAGTGAAGTTGCGGAGCTTGTTGCTCTGGAATTTGATACTGAGCTGGTTGTAGAACATAGAAATACTCTGGAAGAAGAGATGCAGGACGAGTTTGAGCAGCGGGAGCGTAAAAACCTTGAGAAGCGCGGCGTAGTTGCCGCAATGCTTGGGCACGTTGACCACGGCAAAACGAGTCTGCTTGATAAAATCAGGTCAACACATGTAGCAGCGGGTGAAGCCGGGGGCATTACACAGCATATCGGAGCATCTGAAGTGATCTGGGATGATAAGAAAGTAACATTCCTCGATACTCCGGGACATGAAGCTTTTACTGCGATGCGTGCCCGCGGCGCCAATATGACCGATGTTGTTGTGCTTGTTGTTGCAGCGGATGACGGAGTGATGCCTCAGACCATTGAAGCGATTGCCCACAGCAAAGCGGCGCAGGTGCCTATTATCGTAGCATTGAATAAAATAGATTTGCCCGGCTGTGATATTAATCGTATTTACGCTCAATTAGCGGAGCAGGATTTGGCTCCTTCGGCATGGGGAGGTCAGACTGAAGTAGTCAAAACCAGTGCCGTCACAGGTGAGGGTATCGATGATTTGCTTGAATCTCTTGACTATGTCGCCGAGTTACTTGAGCTAAAGGCCGACAATACGGTCCCCGCGACGGGCTGGGTTATTGAGGCCAGTATGTCGGCAAAACGCGGCCCCACAGCAACTCTGTTGGTTAAGGAAGGCCAGTTACAAAAAGGCGATATAGTATTGGCCGGATGTACTTATGGCAGAATTAAAATGTTGAAAAACAGTTATAGTAAATCTATAAAAACAGCTACGAGTTCGATGCCGGTGGAAATAACCGGGCTAAATGATATACCTCAGGCCGGCGACAGATTTTATTGTCTGGATGATATCAATAGGGCCAAGGCCGCCGCCGAGGAAACCCAAAGACGAAGCAGAGAACATACTCTGGTCGTAAGAAACCAGGTGACACTGGATAATTTATTCAGCCAGATCGAGGCTGGCAAAACTGAAACGCTGAATCTTATTATCCGGGCCGATGTGCAGGGCTCGGTAGATGTTTTGAGAAAGTACCTTACTGATTTAAGCATGCCGGAAGTGAAAATTAATATATTGCATGCGGCTCCGGGAGGAATTACCGAGGGTGACGTCGTGCTGGCCGAAGCATCGAACGCGATAATCATCGGTTTTAATGTTGTCAGCGAGGAGCATGCCGCTAAGATCGCGGAAGCCAGGGGCGTTGAGATAAGACTATACAATGTGATCTATCGTATAACGGAAGATTTACAGAAGTCGATGGTCGGCTTGCTCGAGCCGGAGGAGCGGGAAAATAGTCTTGGAAGAGCGGTTGTCAGGGCTACGTTCAAAATATCACGTGTCGGGACGATAGCCGGCTGCTATGTCAGCAGCGGTCTCGTGAATAAGAGTGCGAAAATGCGGCTCATACGGGACAATATCGTACTCAAAGACAATCTCAGTATAGAGACACTAAAGCATTTCAAGAATGATGCCCGTGAGGTTAAAGCTGGATTGGAATGTGGGATTAAAGTGGCGGGATTCAATGATATTAAAATTGATGATGTTCTCGAGTTTTATGAAGTTGTGAAAATAGCCAGGACTTTGTGAGCCGGCTATTGAATGTTATATGGGATTATTTATAAATTGTACACTCCACGAAAATGGCAACTCGAAGGCAGGAAAAGGTAGCACGTGTGGTTAAAGAAACAGTCAGCGATATTGTTTCCCACCATCTTAGTGATCCGCGTATCGAAGGATTTGTTAGTATAACGAGGGTCGAAATGGCGGCTGATTTACGCAATGCCGATGTTTATGTTAGTATTTTCGGCAGGGACCAGGCAGGTCAAAAAAAAACTTTTGCTGCGATAACACATGCAAAAAGTAGAATACAAGCGATGCTGGCCGATGAGATGGATAGTAAATTCTGCCCGGTCCTGCGTTTTTACATGGATGATAAATTCAAAAAGACACTCGAAACGCTCAAACTGATAGACCGGGCATCGGGCGATCGGAAAAAAAACCTGCTGAACGAAGAGGTGCCTGAATGAAAAAATTCGGTCGATTAACCGGTTATATATTGGATTTCTCATTTTTTGTGTTTGTTGATCCAAGTAGAGGCTGATATGAAAAATAGTAAGGAGTATTCTAAAAACGTACAGAATTTATACCGTACACTCAAACATAAACATTCGAAGGTACGGGAAGTGAATTATGAGGCAGTAACGGATGCCGTTGTTTATTCGATTATAAGTGAAAATATGAGCGAGAAAGCGGCGGAATCCGCTGTCAAAGGGTTCACTGAGTATTTTGTCGATTTGAATGACCTGCGTGTTTCGAGAGTGGAAGAAATTGTCGAGGTGCTGGGTGAAAATACGCCGGTCACGAGGGAAGTAGCTTCGAGAATCATCAGGGTGCTTCAGGCAATTTTTAATGACTATCATAAAATCAGTCTCGAGCAATTGAAAAAGCTCGGCAAGCGTCCGGCTCGCCAGGTCCTTGAGAAGATCGACGGCACCAGCAATTTTATTGTGGATTACTGTATGTTAACATCACTGCGGGGCCATGCTATACCGCTTACGGAGAATATGATCAAATATCTCAAAGCAAACGATCTCGTCGATAGTGACGCCGATGAGCAGCAGATATCGGGCTTTTTGTCCAAACAAATTTCGGCAAAAAACGGATATGAGTTTTACGCCCTTTTGCGGCATGAAAGCGAAAGACAAAGAAGCACTGCGAAAACAAGGGCGAGAACTTCGCGCAGGAAAACGACGAAGACTAAAAAGAAAGCAAAAAAATAAGCTCTTTGAACAAAACCTCAAAGAAAAAAAGTGAGGTATAAAATACAGAACGATGGCAGAAGAAATATTAAAATTAGGTATCCCGACAGGTAGTTTGCAGAAGTCAACTGTGGAGCTTTTCAGTAAGGCAGGTTTCAATATCGCCGATTCCGAAAGGAGTTATTTACCTCGCATAGATGACGACCAAATCCGGCTGATTTTGCTGCGGGCACAGGAAATGAGCAGGTATGTCGAAGATGGTGTTCTCGATGCCGGTATTACCGGTTATGATTGGATTATGGAAAACGGCTCGGACGTAATCGAGATATGCGAGCTTGCATACAGTAAGGCGACGAGCAAGCCCGCCAGATGGGTGTTGGCTGTGCCGGATGAATCCAGGATTAAGAATGTGGAGGATTTGGACGACGGCATCGTCGCAACCGAGCTGGTGAACGTAACAAAAAGGTACTTCGAAGATAAGAATGTTAATGTAAAAGTCGAATTTAGCTGGGGTGCTACTGAGGTAAAAGCTCGTTTGGTGGATGCTATTGTGGAGCTTACCGAGACAGGGTCATCACTGCAGGCGAACAATTTGCGTATAATAGATACTGTAATTAGCTCTACAACGAGATTCATAGCTAATAAGCAGGCCTGGAGTGATAAGTTTAAGCGTGAGAAAATTGAAAATATCTCTATTTTACTCAATGCCGCGATAGAAGCCCGTAGTAAAGTCGGTTTGAAGATGAACATACGAAACCGAGATCTGGATTCGATTCTTAAGATATTACCCGCTGAAAAAAGCCCGACAATTTCTTCTTTGGCTGATTCCGATTATATAGCGATAGAGGTAATTATCGAAGGCCGGATTGAACGCTCATTAGTTCCGGCTCTCAAACGTGCCGGTGCGTCGGGTATCATAACATATCCTCTTAATAAGGTCATCCACTGACAATACTTCCGGTACGAACTACAGTTTTCTTGCTATCTGCATGAAATACGATATACTTATCCGGTGGTGTTTAACTGCTGGAATTATTAATGGTTAAAAATATTGCCATATTGGGTTCGACGGGTTCTATAGGTAGAAATGCACTCAGAGTAATTGATGCTCTCGGAGACCGGTACAAGGTCGCCGCGCTCAGTGCTCACAGCAATGTGAAGCTCTTAGCCGAACAGGTCAGGCGATATAAGCCGGGCTTTGTCGCCGTTACCAATCCTGACTATTACAGAGGACTTAGGGAATCGGTTGAAGATTCGGGCATTGAAATACTGGCCGGCCCCGACGGTCTGGTTGAGATTGCACGACTCGAAGAGGTTGATATCGTTCTTACCGCAGTTGTCGGTTCGGCTGGTTTGCCCGCGGTTCTTGCCGCTGCCGGCAGTGGCAAGCAGCTTGCTATCGCGAATAAAGAGCCGCTTGTTATTGCAGGCCAGTTGCTTATGAAGGCGGTGAAGGAAAACGATAGTACGATTTTGCCGGTAGATAGCGAACATTCGGCAATTTTCCAGGCAATGCAGTCGGGCAGCCGTGAGGAAGTAAATAAAATCATCCTGACCTCTTCGGGAGGACCTTTCAGGGAAGCTACTATTGATGATATAAAAAACGTCTCGCTGGAACAAACCCTTTCGCATCCGGTCTGGAATATGGGGCCGAAAATTACTGTTGACTCGGCCACTATGATGAACAAGGCGTTCGAGGTTATCGAGGCTCGCTGGCTTTTCGATATGCCGGCTGATAAAATTGACGTTTTGATTCACCCCGAGTCGATAGTGCATTCACTTGTCGAATTTGTAGATGGTTCGGTGATAGCTCAGCTTGGTGAACCGGATATGTGCCTTCCGATTCAATATGCTCTGACGTTCCCAAAACGGGTTGCGGGGATTACCAAACCTCTTCGGCTTGATGAAATCGGTAACCTGACGTTCGAGAAACCGAACAGGCAGGTGTTTCGCTCGCTCACATTGGGCTTCGAGGTCGCGCGAACAGGCGGCACGGCGGCGGTTGTTTTCAACGCTGCAAACGAAGCCGCGGTTGAGGAATTCCTGGCGGGGAAAATTAATTTTGTTACTATAATGGACCTTATTGAAGATTGTCTGAACAGACATATTGTTAAGAAAAGCCTGTCACTCGAAGATATCTTCGAGGCGGATTCCTGGGCCAGAAGAGAGGTTGCCGGGAATATAAGACGGATAGCCCGGAACGTAGGAGCGAAATGAAATATGCTCGGAGCAAAATGGGAATACCGAACGGCGTATTTCGAATGCGTGAGGGATGTTTTTTGTTAGACGTTTTTCAATTTATTAAGTTTTTTGATTCTCAAGAGAGGTTGTTCAATGTCGAAGCTTAAAAACTTAAACGACAAGTATGTTCGTATAGCTTTCTTTGTTGTTTTTTTGATTGTAATTATATATCTGATTATCCGATATTTCAGCGAGTTTGGTAATGTTCTGCTTGTCATGCTCGGATTTGGGACCGTGATAATAATTCATGAGTTCGGTCATTTCATTGTTGCCAAATTATCGAATATTAAAGTCGAGGCTTTTTCAATTTTTATGCCTCCCATTCTGTGTGGTATAAAAAGAACGGAAAAAGGTCTTCGGTTTCGAATTTTACCTGAGATTTTTCCAAAAGAAGGAGACGAATCCGGCGAGGGCGCAATTAATTTCACTGTCGGTAAAAAAGGCCATGCGAGCGAAACGGAATATCGTATCGGACTTATTCCATTCGGAGGTTTCGTTAAAATGCTCGGCCAGGATGATATTGGCCCGGTCAAGAGCAATGACGATCCCCGCTCGTATGCTAATAAACCGGTTCTCGTTCGTATAGCTACGATAACGGCTGGCGTTGTTTTCAATGTTGTTAGTGCTGTTATTATATTTATGATTACTTTTCTTATCGGGATAAAGTTGCAACCTCCTGTGGTCGGCAGAGTGGTACCCGATTCACCTGCGGCGCGGGCAGGTCTTAAGGCGGGAGATGAAATAATTGAAATTGCGGGCAAAAAAAATGATCTCGATTTTCCGAGTATCGGTATCGCAGCGGCATTGTCCGACAAAGATGAAAAAGTACCGTTGAAAGTAAGGCATCCGGACGGTACGGAGGAAGAGATTTTTCTTGTCGCTGAGCTGCTGCCGAATCGGACAGCGAAGCTTTTCGGTGTTATGCCTGCAGCGAGTCTGACTGTTGCGAAACTTCCGAATAGAGACCCCAATAATTTGTTTGCCAAAACGGGTTTACTGCCGGGCGACCGAATCATATCTGTTGACGGCAGGGATATTCGAGGACACTGGGAATTTGTAGAGATGCTCGGAAATGCTCTTGAGCCGGAAGTGACATTATCGGTTGAGCGAATTGGAAATGACGGCAAAACCGAGATGGTTGAAACCCGAATTCCATTGAATTTTCAACCGGTTAACAATGAAACGAATTCTGATTACAATCTGGGCAATATTTGTTCTATGGTTCCTCGTTTGCGGATAACAGGTGTTTCTGAAGTTGTGTATATGATTGCCAATGGCGCCGACACTCTCCATGTCGGCGATATTATTCTTGCGGCAGGTGATATAAATAATCCCACGTATAAGGAGCTTCGTGACATTACGACTGAGTATAAGGACAAAGAATTACACGTAAAAATCCTGCGCATCGATCAAACCGGGACGGAAGTAACACGTGTGGTCACGGTACTACCCAGGCATGATCCAAATAGCCACAGGATTATTATCGGTATAAATCTTGCGCTCGATATCGAGCATCCTGTTGTTGCCGATACTATATCATTCGAAGACGGATTGGAGGCGCTGAAAATACCTTCGGGGGCTAAAATCACGGCCGTTGATGGAGAAGCAGTCTCGAATTATTTTGATATAATTCGTGAAATTAAACGATATCCTGACCAGCGTATTACACTTGACTGGCGTCTGGATGAGGAAACGGCCGGCAGTGTGGCGTTGGATGTAAGTAGCGCTGCGAAGTTTATCGACATTCGTATTGATATGTCTGATTTTGATATTATTCCATTTGAGATTTTGGAAACTACCTATAGAGCGGACGGTCCTATTGATGCTGTGGTCATGGGATACCGAAGAACTGTCATGTTTATTACCCAGACTTACGTGACGTTAAACCGTCTGGTACGGGGACTTGTCAGTCCCAAAAACCTATGGGGGCCTGTTGGGATAATCAAAGCCAGTTATGATATTGTATCCGAACGACCAATGGTTTACTATGTGTATTTCCTTGGCCTTATAAGCGCTGTTATTGCTGTTTTTAATTTCCTGCCTTTACCACCTCTTGATGGAGGATTGGTTGTTCTGTTGCTTATCGAAAAAATTAAAGGCTCGGCGTTGAGTGAGCGGGTGCAGACTATCATAGCATATACAGGCTGGTTGTTAATACTGACACTTTTTCTATATGTGACTTTTAACGATATTGTCAGGAGTTTTTTTAGTCCTGCTCTCGGATCATGAGTTGAAATCAGAAGGAGAATTAATCTTACTGAAGAAAGGATTCGAACGTGTTGGATTTGCTTGAAAAAATATCTTCACAGCAGTATCACGGTGGTATATTCGATGTTCTGAAAGAACAGGACCGGCAGGTTTATGAATTTATTGTAAAGGAATACGAGAGGCAGCAAAGCACGCTGCAGCTTATTGCGGCTGAAAATCAATGTTCTCAGGCGGTATTGGCGGCTCTCGGCTCAATCGTTCAGAACAAAACGACCGAAGGTTTCCCAGGCGCAAGGTATCATGGCGGTTGTGAAGTTGTAGATTGTATAGAGGCGTTGGCCGTGGAAAGGGCCAGGGAGTCTTTTGGCGCACAATATGCCAATGTCCAGCCGCATTCCGGTACAAGCGCCAATCAAATCGTTCTAACCGCAATACTCGAAAGAGGCGATAAGATATTGAGCCTTGGCCTGGATCAGGGTGGACATGTCTCGCATGGTGCGAATGTCTCGTTTAGCGGCAAATTCTTCGATGTGGAGAATTACTATGTTGGCAGGGATACCTTTCTTTTGGATTACGATGCTGTCGGTAGAAAGGCCGAAGCTGTCAGGCCGAAGCTGATTATATGCGGCGCCACGGCATATTCCAGAACAATTGACTTTAAAAAATTCAGAGAAATTGCAGAAAGTGTCGGAGCATTTCTTTTGGCGGATATTTCGCACATTTCCGGACTGGTGATTGCCGGTGCTCATCCTTCTCCTGTTAATTATGCACATTTTACTACTACAAGCACTTATAAGCCGGGAGGACCAAGAGGAGGGCTGATACTGATGGGTAAGGACTTTGATCGTAAGATTAATGTCGGGGGAAAAGAAAGACTTTTATGGCGCCTCATTGAAAAGACAACATTTCCGGGAGTGCAGGGGACTCCTTATTTAAATAATATTGCGGCCAAGGCGATTTTTTTCAAAGAGACGCTTTCCGAGGAATACAAAAACAGACAATTTAAGACTATAGAAAATGCCAGGAGGCTTGCAGATAACCTCGTGGACGCAGGCTATGATGTGTTAACCGGTGGTACGGACAACCACATGATTCTGGTAAATGTCAGTCATCTGCGTCCGGGCTTGACGGGTTTGATATCACAGAAGTGTCTCGAAGATTGCGGCATAATTATTAATATGAACAGATTGCCTTACGATGATAACAGTATTAATGTCACCAGCGGTATTCGGTTGGGCACACCCATTATCACGAGGAATGGTATGGGCTCGGAGGAAATGGACCGAATAGCGGTGCTGATAGATTCGGTCTTGAAATCCGTGAACGTAATCTCAAGTCGTGAATATGAGATAAAAAAGTCTTTCAAAGACAATATCAAAGATAAAGTTAGACAGCTTTGCATAAAATTCCCTATTTGCTAAAGTGCGTGTTTTAGCGTATATAAAATTATAAAATTTCTTCTGTGCCACCGTTGTCTCCTTTCTGTGCGTGGTTAATTCAATCTTTTTCCATATCGAGGAATAGTATTCCTCCTGCCTCTTTTTGGTTGCAATAACAGCTGAAAAACACTAAAATAACGCATAATTACTATCCAATCGAATTTATCTTAGGGAGATATATAATGATTGCGGGTATAAAAATAATTTCATTGGTTTTTCTTTTTATCACAAACTCAACAGTGCAAACAAGTGAACAAGTGAATTTTCTGACTGAACAAACCGGAAAGCTGGAATTTGATAAATATTATGAGCCTTATGTGCTAAATTTCGAGCCTAATGCTCCCGGTTATATGCTGCCGCTGGATATTAATGATATTGTCAACTTCGATTATGTTAATTCGATAACAGACATAAACTCAGTTTCGAATTTGATAAGGCAAAACGGATTTTCCATATTGGAGGGTTTTGGAGATAATCTCTATGAGGAATATGTCTCCATATCTGATGCAGGTTTTCCGGTTTTTGTGACAACCGATTCACTCCTTCATGCCTTTCACATTCAGTTTGATTGGTCGCTTATGACGATTGAAAGGCACCAGTTAGTATCCAGCATTTTAGATATGACGATTGCACTGAAAAATAACAGCTTGCAACAGTATAATCAGTTCGAAGACGATTTGAAGGAAGCGGCAAAGCGAAATGTCGCGTATTTTTCTGTGGCTCAAAAGATTCTCGATCCGAATTGCGAAGTTCTGGAAATTGTTTCAGAAGTTGTTTCCCGAGAGTTGTCCAAGATCAACACACATCGAGGATTGGTGCCAAGTGATATTTTCATCTATGAAGAAGATTATTCACAGTATGTCCCAAGAGGGCACTACATGAGAAGCGAGGCACTGATTCGCTACTTTAAGACAATGATCTGGTATGGCCGGATGGGCTTTCTTCTTAATGGCGGCAGGGATTTTCTAATAAGCGAACATGATGCGAAGATACAGACTCTCCAGGCGATCTTGCTTGTCAATTCACTGGAAAAGGTACAAGCAGGCAAACGCACGGCCTTTGAGATACTGGAGCGGGCATATAAAATCACATCATTCTTTATTGGATTGTCGGACGACCTTACACCGTTTGATTATTTATCGGTGTCGAATAAGGTTCTCGGAAAGGAATTCGATCCTTCTGACCTTACTGTTCCCGGCAACTTAGATATCTTCAAAAACGAGTTAATGCGATTACCGCCACCTCATATACATGGGGGGATCGGCGGCATTGCGAAAGAACCACTTGGTAAAGCCCTGGAAAATACAAAGGGAATGCGCCTATTGGGTCAACGCTGCGTACCGGATTCACGCATGTTCCAGAATCTAATCTATCCAGAGATAGGTCGTTATGAAGGTGCCCTTAATATGCAACCGTTCAATGGCAACCAGACTTCAGAGATGCGATGCTATCCTCGTGGTCTTGATCTTATGGCCATATTGGGTTCGGATGAGGCCCTGCAGGTACTGGAAAAAGACGGTGACACTAACTATACGAATTACTTAAGGAAATTCGAAGAACTAAAGAGCGAGTTTGATCAACTACGTCCCGAAGACTGGAATCGAAATCTTTATTGGTTGTGGTTATTCTCTCTTAAACCTCTACTTGAAGAATGTCCGGAAGGTTATCCAAATTTTATGCGAACTTCAGCCTGGCAAAAGCGAAACCTTAATACAGTGTTAGCCTCCTGGACAGAACTGAGACACGATACTATTCTTTATGATAAACCAGCGGCGTTTTACGCTGGTGAAATATTCGAGGGAGATAAATCTCCGCCGCCCGGATATGTCGAGCCGGCGTTAAGTTTCTATACGAGGTTATTGGCACTGACACGGATGACGTTGGGAGGGCTAAAAGAATTAGACGTCCTTTCAACAGATACAGAACAGCGTCTAAGATCAACTGAAGACGTGTTGAACCGCTTGATTGTAATTTCCGGCAAGGAGCTTCACAATCAAAGACTATCTGAAGATGAGTATGATTTCATCAAGGATTTCAAGTCAAGTATCAAAAAGATGACTTCGGGAATAGCACCTTCACATCTGAAAACTACAGTTGTAGCTGACGTGTTTTCGAATCTGCAAGAGGGCCTTGTTCTTGAAGAGGGTGTTGGTAAACTTAACAGAATTGTGGTGGCATGCACAGCTCCAGATGGATCGATCTTTTTGGCAATAGGTCCTTTATTAAGCTATTACGAGTTCAAGCAACCGATGAACAATAGACTCACAGATGAGCAATGGCTAAAAATGTTAAATTCGCCCCAAAAACCTGAACGTCCCAAATGGTATATTTCGCTTATGAATCAAAGTCCATCAAATTGAAGTTTACCATGCTGGAACCAGCATGGCGGTCCGGAACTTTTCACCTTCGACAACCACGAACCCAAAGGAGGCTGTGTCTTATTCAATGATGGAGCTGTCAAGTTCATTAGAACAGAAGAAGAACTACAAAAATTAAAATGGAAGTGACGTAAGTTAACTTGCAACAGATGGCCTATATATAAAAAAAGAATTAAATTCTAAATTCGAATATCGAAACTCGAAACAATCTTGAATATTTGAAATTCAAATGACAAAAACAAGACGTTTTGAATTTGGAACCTTAGGATTTTAGATTTGTTTAGGAATTAGTATTTCGTGATTCGTGCTTCAGAGTTTACTTCCTGCTGTAACGTTTATAGTCGATACTTAATTCCCTGACCTTGTATCCTATGATTCTGGGGGTTGTTCTTAAATCGCGGGCGGTCGAGGCGAGATTGCCGTTGCAGCGTTTTAACGCATCGACGATGATGTCACGCTCGAATAAATTAACTCTCTCTTTGAGCGAGCCTGTACCGATAGTATCGGAGGCATCGGAAGTTTGAAGAGTCGGGGGTAAATGATGGCCGTGTATAACGCTGTCCGTGCTTAGCAGCACCGCTCTTTCGATGCAGTTTTCCAGCTCGCGTACATTGCCGGGCCAGTGATATGCCACCATCATGTTAATCGCCGGTGTAGATATTCGGCGGACATCTTTTTTCATCTTCTTTGCGTATTGCTCGATGAAAAAATCCGCAAGTAAAAGAATGTCGTCTTTGCGGTCGCGCAGGGGCGGCAGAAATATTGGAAAGACATTTATCCGATAGTAAAGATCCTGGCGAAAAGCCCTCGCATGAACTGCCTTTTCCAGGTCGCGATTAGTTGCAGTGACAATCCTCGCATTTGTTCTTAGTGTGCGATTACTGCCCACTCTCTCGAATTGGCGCTCCTGGAGCACTCTTAGAAGTTTGACCTGGGTGACAGGTGAAAAATCCCCTATTTCATCGAGAAATAAAGTTCCCCCGTCGGCTTCTTCGAGACGGCCTTTGCGGCTTTGGATTGCGCCGGTAAATGCGCCTTTTTCGTGGCCGAAAAGCTCGCTTTCGAGCAGGTTCTCGTTCAAAGCCGCACAATTTACTTTTACAAAAGGCCCCTCGCCTCTCGGGCTTGAGTAATGAATCGCATGAGCGACTAATTCCTTACCTGTGCCTGATTCGCCGCGGATCAGAACTGTCGTATCTCCCCCGGCCACCTGGTGAATCTGGCGATATACGTCGCGCATGGCTCCGGAATTGCCGATGATATTTTCAGGGCGAAATCGGTCCTCAAGCTCATGACGCAGCCGCAAATTCTCGTTCTCAAGCTCCTGCCGGCGAAGGACCGCTTCCTGGCGGGATTTTACGTCGTTTGCAATCATGCTCGCGACAATACTTAGGACCCGCTTGTCCTCATCCAAAGGTCTTGCAGGATTGAAAATCCTGTCAACCGAAATCGTTCCGATTACCTTTCGTCCGATTGAGATCGGAACGCAAACAAAGCTTATTTCTTCTTTCTCGGATTGTGCTCGCTCGAAGCGGTCAAGAAATAAAGGCTCTTTCGAGACTTTCGGCACGACCATTGCCTTGCCGGATTCTATCACTTTGCCTGTTATTCCCTCACCCATTCGGTATCGAACTTTGCTGCTCTGTTCGGGCGAAAGATTATGCGCTACCTCGATTTTGATTTCAGAACTGTCCGGCGATAAAAGCGTCACTGTCCCCCGATTCATCCTAAGCTCGCTGTCGAGAGCGTCTAATACCTCGGCGAGGGTCTGTTTCTGTTGGCCGCCCGTAGCAAGAATCTGGCTGATTCTGTAAAGGGTCTCTAATTCGAGCACATGGCGGGAAGGCTCTAAAACATTTTCAACTGTGTTTAGTTGTTTTTTGGTCATAAAATCAAATCCCTTTTATTTTAAGGCAATCTCTAACATAAATGTACCATAATGATTTAGGAATTACAAATGCGTTGCTTAATATTTCTATTATTTTGTAGTTTTATGGCATGTCATTTTCTCCTCAGCCAAATCCTTTTATTCTTTAATATAAAAATAATGCCTTCACGCAAAGTATTTTATGATTTTACGCCCCATTATAGATACATTTATGTTCATTATAACATATATTACTACATAATTGTAGTGTAATTAGTATGAGTAAATTGCCATAAAAAAACATAACTTCTTGTATTTTAAGAGGATATAAAAATATCATTTGTTTGGCACGTATCTTGCGAATATATAAAAAAGAAAATTTTTATAACCTATTATCAAAGAAAGGAAATAAGGAATGAAATCTCAAAATATAATAATTCATGGTGTACTCGTTCTTGTTGTATTAACAGCCACAGTTTTTGCCGAAGGTGATTTGGAATTTGAATTTACCAGCGATTTCAACGGAAAATATATCTGGCGAGGGCAGAATCTAGATGATGATCCTGTATTTCAGCCGGGTTTAAGTGCAAGCTATAAAGGCTTGACGGCAACGATATGGGGCAACCTTGAGCTTACTAATATAAACGGTAACAGCGGCGATTTTTCTGAGCTTGATTATTCGATAGATTATTCGGGTGAGCTTCCAGACGTAGAAGATGTTGGTTTCTCTATAGGAGCTATATACTATGACTTACCCGGAACAACAGTTCCGTCAACAACTGAATTATATTGGGGTTTTAGGCTGGATACTACTCTAAGCCCTTCTATAACTTTTTATCATGATATAGATGAGGCGGATGGTTTGTATATCTCGGCAGGAATAGGGCACAGCATAGAGAAGATTCTCGAACTTGGTCCCGAAACTCCGGTTGCGATGGAACTTGGAGCTGGCTATGGATGGGGCGACAGTTCGTACAACAAATATTATTGGGGACTAAGTGATAGTAAAGCCAACGATCTTACATTGTCGGCTTCCTTCCCGTTTGAAATAGGGGGTTGGACGGTCAATCCTTCTATTAATTATGTAGCGCTAGTCAGTAGTGCTATCAAGAAAACCAATGGTTATGGAACGGATGATGACTTGTTCTTTGTTGGTATTGGTTTGTCGAAAGGTTTTTAATTAGAGAGGTCTGAAGTAATGAACAGAAAAAAATTGTATATTTTGATCTGTGTTGTGCTGTTGGCGGAATTGGTTTTTAGTGTGTCAACATTTGCCGCTGAAACTGCGGCTCCGGTAGGCAGTGTGGAAGCAGTCAAAGAGGAACTACAAACGAATATCAATATAGTTTGGACCTGCGTTGCGGCATTTCTGGTCTTCTTTATGCAACCAGGTTTTGCAATGGTCGAGTGCGGTTTTACCCGGGCAAAAAATGCCGTCAACATCTTAATGAAAAACCTGATGGACTTCTCCATCGGCTCGATAGCATTCTTTCTTGTTGGTTTTGGGCTTATGTTCGGCGCTACTAACGGCCTGTTTGGTACAACGCATTTTTTATTATCCGGTACAGAGCCTGGTGGTCATTGGAACTGGACGTTTCTGATATTCCAGACGGTTTTCTGTGCCACCGCGGCGACAATTGTCTCCGGGGCCATGGCTGAACGGACAAAATTCATCGGGTATCTGGTATACAGCTTTTTCATATCACTTTTCATATACCCAGTGTTCGGCTCATGGGCCTGGGGAGGTCTTTTGGACGGCGGCGGCTGGCTTGAGAAGTTAGGCTTTCTCGATTTTGCCGGCTCGACCGTTGTTCACTCAATCGGCGGATGGCTGGCTTTAGCTGGGGCGGTAGTGCTGGGCCCGCGCATCGGTAAATACGGTCCCGACGGCAAGGCACGCGCAATCACGGGCCATAATATTCCTTTGGCTGCGCTCGGTGTATTTATCCTATGGTTTGGCTGGTTCGGATTCAACCCTGGAAGCACTACTGCCGGCGAGGGATTAATCGGCTACATTGCGGTTACCACGAATCTTGCCGCAGCAGCCGGTGCAATCTTCGGGATGTTTACTGCATGGGCTATAATGAAAAAACCGGATGCTTCGATGGCGTTGAATGGCGCATTGGCAGGCTTAGTCGCTATCACCTGTCCTTGCGATGGTGTTTCACCGGTCGCAGCTATAATTATTGGCGCTGTAGCCGGCATCCTGGTCGTGCTCAGTGTCTTGTTCATCGACCACGTGCTGAAAGTTGATGATCCCGTCGGCGCGGTCAGTGTACACGGAGTCAATGGTGTCTGGGGGACGCTTTCAGCAGGACTGTTTAATATGGAATCAGGGCTTTTCTACGGAGGTGGCTTGAAGCAATTACGTGTGCAGGCTTTGGGTGCCGGCAGCGCTTTTGTTTGGGCCTTTGGTCTTGGATTAGTATTATTTTTTGCTATCGAGAAAACTATTGGACTACGCGTGACATCAGAAGAGGAACTCAAAGGCCTCGATATTGGTGAGCATGGTATGGAGGCATATTCGGGCTTCCAAATCTTTACGACAACATAAAGTATTCAGTATTAGTTTGTATCTGGAGAAAAGAAAATGAAACTAATTATCGCATATATACAACCGCATAAACTTCAGGATGTCAAAAAGTCGCTCTACAAAAATGAAATCTATAAAATTTCGGTGACAAATGCACTTGGATGCGGAGCACAGAAAGGTTATCACGAGAGCTACCGCGGCGTTGATTTCGAGGTGAATCTGCTCAAGAAGGTAAGACTTGAGGTAGCTGTGAATGAGGACTTCGTTGACAAGATGCTCAAAGCAATCATTGACGGTGCCAGAACCGGCGAAATTGGTGATGGTAAAATTTTTGTAATTAATCTGGGCGAATGTGTACGGATTCGTACAGGTGAGGTTGGATCCGAGGCAATAGGATAGAATTTGAGGTTGCCATACAGAGCCATTACTTCGTTGTGCCCATTGGGGCGAAGGGCAGGCTCAAAGGAATTCTCAAGAGCCTGCCCTGTATATATAAATACGGCACAAATATGTAGTATATTTTTAGAATGCGACAAAAATGTAATCTTTGCCATTTGTGGTATTGAGATTATATATTTAGTAAGTTCCTATTTTAGAAGAGGTTACGAAATTCTTTTAGATTCCAAATGACTATGGCACAGAGATTGCAAGATACAGGATGATATAGATTTTATAAGTGTAAAGGCTGTTTAATGAAATTTTAAGAGAGGATTAAAAGAGACAGATTGAGATTTGGGTCCCAATTGGAGACGTGAAAGTAATGGAAAAAAGAAAAGGTATCAATAAAAAGCTCTGGAAGCTTAGTGTCTTTTTGCTGTTGGTTGGGATATTTTGTACTGATGTGCGAGCGGGCGAGAATTCCATAAATATTGCCGAGCTTAAGCAAGGCCTGGATACCGTTTGGGTTCTTATCGGGGCGTTTCTTGTGTTCTTTATGCAGGCCGGTTTTGGTATGGTTGAGGCCGGCTTTATAAGGGCGAAAAATACCTGTAATATACTTACAAAGAACTTCCTTGATTTTTGTATGGCATCCCTGGGTTTCTTTCTGATTGGCTACGGCTTAATGTTCGGTGATGGAAATGGATTTATTGGTATGAAAGGGTGGTGTTTATTCGGGCTTGAACCGACGGCAAGCGGTATTCCATTACATGCCTTCTGGTTGTTCCAGGCAGCTTTTTGTGGTGCTGCTGCGACAATCGTTGCCGGTGGAATGGCCGAGCGAATGAAGTTTGTCGGCTATCTTATATATTCATTCCTGATATCGGCATTAATTTATCCAATAGTCGGCCACTGGATTTGGGGGGGCGGCTGGCTTTCGACAAATCTTGGTTTTGCCGATTTTGCAGGCTCGACAGTGGTTCATACCGTCGGTGGATTCGCAGCATTGGTTGGGACTATTATCCTTAAACCCCGTGAAGGTAAATATAACATCGACGGTAAATCGAATGTATTGGCGGGTCATAGTATTCCGCTTGCCTCATTAGGTGTGTTCATACTATGGTTCGGGTGGTTTGGTTTTAACGCCGGTTCGACACTTGGTGTTGGTGACGGATCGACCATAGGTCTTGTGGCGCTGAATACGAATCTTGCGGCGGCCTTGGGGGGGATTGCGGCAATGATAACAGTATGGAAGCGGTTCGGCAAACCGGACCTCTCAATGGCAATGAACGGAGCCCTGGCAGGACTCGTGGCTGTGACGGCACCGTGTGCATACGTTGAGCCATGGGCGGCATTGTTAATCGGTGCGATTGCCGGATATCTGGTAGTAAGAGGTGTCGAACTGCTCGATAAACTCCAGATCGACGACCCTGTCGGGGCTTTTCCTGTCCACGGTATGTGCGGAGTCTGGGGGACGCTGAGTGTGGGTATCTTTGGAAAAGCAAGCCTGGGACTGGCGAGTAACGGGATAATCTATGGTGGAAATCCCAAACAGCTTGGGGCACAGATGGTTGGAAGTGTGTGTACAATCGCGTTTGTGGTTGTTAGTATGGGGATCGTGTTCAAGCTAATCGAAAAGACCGTTGGTTTGCGGGTCAGCAGAGAAGAAGAATTGCGAGGTCTTGACATCGGCGAGCATGGGATGGAAGCTTATGGAGACTTCCAGATATTCTGTACAACTTAAAGGTTGGAAACGAGAGAGGTAAGAAAGTGAAACTTATTTTAGCATATATTCAGCCGCATAAACTTAAGGACGTCAAACAGGCCCTTTATAAGGCCGAAGTGCATAAGATGTCCGTGACAAATGCTCTTGGTTGTGGCGAACAGCTTGGTTACGAAGAAAGTTACAGAGGCATCAAGTTCGGAGTGGACCTGCTCAAGAAAGTCAGGATTGAGATAGCTGTAAATGAGGACTTCGTCCAGAAAACAATCGATGCAATTATCGAAGGGGCAAAAACAGGCCAGATCGGCGACGGGAAGATTTTCACGCTGGATTTGGAAGAATGTATTCGTATCAGGACCGGTGAAAAAGGCAAATTAGCCATTGGATAATTATTTTGGACCGAATCCAAACAATGTAATAAAACAATATTTAATAAAAGAGTTTTAATGAGCAGTTTAATGTCTCTTTATGAAAGGAAGTGATAATGACACCGAAAGATTTTTTTGAATTCGCAAAGAAAAACAATGCGAAAATGGTAGATCTCAAGTTTGTTGACCTTTTAGGCACCTGGCAACACTGTTCATATCCGATCGACACATGGGACGAAAGCACATTTAAGGACGGCCTTGGCTTCGACGGCTCATCGATTCGCGGCTGGCAGGATATTCACATGTCGGACATGTTGGCCATACCGGATCCCGCCACGTTGGTTATCGACCCGTTCTTCAGGGAGCCGACGGTCAGTGTTATAGCAGATATTGTCGATCCAATTACCAAAGAAGACTACACACGCGACCCTCGGCACGTTGCCCGCAAGGGTGTCGAGTACATGAAAAAAACAGGAATTGCAGATACTTGCTATATAGGTCCGGAACCGGAATTTTTCATATTTGACGAAGTGCGATATGAGCAAAATCAGCACAGGGGCATGTACCAGATTGATTCTGTCGAAGGGGCCTGGAATACTGCACGTTTCGAAGAACCGAACCTCGGTTACAAACCAAGTTTCAAGGGTGGATACTTCCCTGTAAGTCCGACTGACACATACCATGACCTGCGAGGCGAAATGGTTACAGAAATGCAGAAGGTCGGGATTGTCGTCGAGGCGCACCACCATGAAGTTGCAACGGCCGGACAAGCAGAGATTGATATGCAGTATGCAGACTTGCTCAAGATGGCAGATCAGTTCATGTGGTACAAATACATCATCAAGAACGTCGCAAAAAGAAACGGCAAAACTGTAACTTTCATGCCTAAACCGGTCTTCGATGATAACGGCAGCGGTATGCACAGCCACCTGTCATTATGGAAAGGTGGAAAGCCGCTGATGGCCGGCGATAAATATGCCGGTTTCAGTGACCTTGGCCTTTACTGCATTGGTGGTATCCTTAAACATACACCGGCAATACTTGCTTTTGCCGCTCCGACGACAAACTCTTATCGGCGACTTGTCCCCGGATTTGAAGCGCCGGTGAATCTTGTTATGAGCGCCAGAAACCGTTCGGCGGCAGTTCGTATTCCAATGTATTCGGAATCTCCGAAAGCCAAACGCCTGGAATTCCGATGTCCGGACCCGACTGCAAACGGTTACCTGGCATGGACCGCAATGTTAATGGCGGCATTGGATGGTATTAATAACAAAATCGACCCGGGCAAACCACTCGATATGGATATTTACGAACTAAGCGCGGAAGAGCTTGCAAAATACAAAAAGACGCCGGGTTCACTCGCAGAAGCTATCGAAGCACTGGAAAAAGATCACAATTTCCTTATCGAAGGTGGTGTCTTCACCGATGACTTAGTACAGATGTGGATTAAATGGAAACGTGAGGAAGAGCTTGATCCAATGGCTCTTCGGCCGCATCCACATGAATTCCATTTGTACTATGATTCTTAATGAATCCTAAAAGGTTCAGTGTAATATCTGAAATTTTTTAATAAGTTATGGATAACGGTTTAGGCTTGTTTGCGGCTGACCTTTAAAGGCCGGTTCCGTATAGCAAGCCTTTTCCTACAATTGAACTTTATACATTCATCATTTGTTGCTTCTGAAAGTCGATGTTTTGTATCCATATTAAATACAAGCTAAGTTGGATAGCCAGCCTATCTATTATTAGTATTAATGTTGCTTCTATGACATTAGCTTATAGTTGATATAAGAAGAATCTGGCTGTTACATATAGAAAATTAACGTATACTATATTCAGACTTATTAGATAATAAATGTTATATCATGCAGATGTACTGCTCGAGAACAGCAGAGATAACTTGTGGAACTGACGCGGTTAAATAAACGAAAGTAATGGAATTAAGACTCAAAAATCAAGGTTTATATGAAAGTCGGCGTGAACATGACGCTTGTGGTATCGGCGCAGTTGTGAATATCTCAGGCAAACGGCAACATTCGATTATCGAATACGGCAAACAAATTCTGCTCAATCTCCATCACCGTGGAGCGGCGGGAGCCGATGAGACCACCGGAGACGGGGCGGGAATTCTCTTTCAGATTCCGCACGAGTTCTTTCATGCTGTATCGGGAGAATTGGGATTTTCAATGCCTGATGTTTCAACCTACGGCGTCGGTATGGTTTTCAGTTCTAAAGACGAAAAAATCAGAGAGCAGTGCGAGGAAATACTTCAAGCTTCGGCGGGCTATTACGGCATGAAAGTTCTGGGTTGGCGGGATGTGCCGACTTCGGGTGATTGCCTCGGTAAGATAGCATTGGAAGCCGAACCTGTAATCAGGCAGATTTTTATTGATGGAGCCGGTCTTAAAAATGAGGCATTGGAGAGGTGTTTGTATCTTGTTCGAAGGCGGGCTGAGAAACTGGTCACAGAAAAACTCGGTGAACAGGGACAGGACTTTTATATAACATCACTGTCCTGCAGGACAATTTGCTATAAGGGTATGTTTATGGCCCGGCAGTTGTTCGAGTATTACCCCGACCTCGCAGATGAGCGAGTCGTATCGGCTCTTGCCATTGTGCACCAGCGCTATAGCACGAACACGTTTCCGAGCTGGTGTCTTGCCCAGCCGTTTCGCTGTATTGCCCATAACGGCGAGATAAACACGCTTAGCGGCAATCGAAACTGGATGCGGGCACGCGAGACGGTAATGGTCAGCGAAGTTTTCGGTGATGACCTCGGTGACTTATTGCCGGTACTCAGGCCTGAGATGAGTGACTCTGCATGTTTCGACAGCATGTTGGAGCTTCTGGTTCGTTCGGGCAGGAGTATGCTTCATTCCATGATGATGATGATTCCGGAGGCGTTCGGGCCGAAGTATCATATCAGTACGGACAAGCGAGCTTTTTATGAGTATCACGCGTCATTGATGGAACCCTGGGATGGGCCTGCAGCGATGGTGTTCACCGACGGACGATTGATAGGCGGGACGCTTGACCGTAATGGTTTAAGACCCTGCCGCTACTTAGTTACCACCGACGGGCTGGCGGTGATAGCCAGCGAGGCGGGCGTTGTGGAATTTCCACCCGAGAAGATTCGCAAGAAAGGACGGCTCAGGCCTGGACATATGTTTTTGATTGACACAGGTCAGGGGCGGGAAATCTCGGACAATGAAATCAAGGGAAAGATTGTACGGCAAAAGCCCTATCGCAGATGGCTTGATGAAAACAGAATCGAGCTGCGAGGCTTGTTTGATACGCCCAGGCTTGTTGAAAGTGACACGCGAACTATAGCTCAGAGAATGCGGGCGTTCGGTTATACAAGTGAAGAGCTTAAGATGATCCTGATACCGATGGCTGTTCACGGCCAGGAACCGGTCGGCTCCATGGGTAATGACACTCCGCTGGCGGTTTTGTCCGACAGGCCCAAGCTTTTATTTAATTATTTCAAACAGCTTTTCGCCCAGGTGACTAATCCTGCGATTGATCCGCTCCGGGAAGGTTTGGTGATGAGCCTGATGATGTTTACAGGCAAAAAACGGAATTTGTTAAGCGAAACACCCGAGCATTGCAGGCAGCTCAAATTGCCGCATCCGATTCTGACCAACGAAGATATCGAGCGGTTACGTTCCGTCAAACGGGATGACTTTAAGGTTTCGACGGTAACCGCACTTTTTGAGGCGGGTGCGTCTGATGTAGCGAAAAGCCTCCGGGAAGGATTGGTTTCCCTGGTTAAAGCCGCAGAGCAGGCAATTAAAGATGGGGCTTCACTGATTGTGATTAGTGACAGGGGGATGAGTGAAACAAAAGCCCCTATACCGTCTCTGTTGGCCACTGCAGCTGTTCATCACGGCCTGCTCAATCGCGGTCTTCGCGGTGAGGTGGGATTAATCGTCGAAAGCGGTGAGCCGAGAGAAGTTATGCATTTTTGTCTTTTATGCGGTTATGGTGCTAATGCAATTAATCCTTATATGGTTTTTGAGTCACTCGATGAGTTACATCGTCAGGATGAGCTGCCGACAAAAACGGAGTCTATCCAGATTGCGGATAACTATATAGCTGCAATCAAAAAGGGTATCCTTAAAACGATGAGCAAGATGGGCATCTCGACGCTGCGCAGCTATACAGGTGCACAGTTATTCGAAGCCATCGGATTGAATCACTCTGTTGTGGACGAGTATTTTACGGGTACAAGTTCGCGGATCGGCGGTATGGGTCTGAAAGAAATTTCCGCCGAAGCGCTTGTCCGCCACAAGTCTGCATTCGAGCAGCGCCCCGCCGGGGCGCTTGAGTTGGATTTTGGCGGTGAATATCATTTCAGACAAACGGGCGAGCGGCATCTCTGGAATCCGACGACGGTTTCACGATTACAACATGCCGTCAAGTTCGAAGATGCGAATGCGTATGCCGATTATGCCAAAGCTGTGAATGAACAGTCACGAGTATTGTGTACTTTACGCGGATTGTTTGAGTTTATTCCCGGCAAGGCGGTGCCGCTGGAAGAAGTTGAGTCTGCGAGCGAGATTGTTAAAAGATTCTGCACCGGTGCGATGAGTCACGGCTCTATCAGCAAAGAGGCGCACGAGTGTATGGCGATTGCAATGAATCGACTGGGCGCGATGAGTAACACGGGCGAAGGTGGCGAAGACCCTGCTCGGTATGTCCCTGAGCCTAACGGCGATTCTAAGAGCTGTGCTATCAAACAGGTTGCCAGCGCCCGATTTGGCGTGACTGCGAATTACCTTGCCAACGCGAAAGAATTGCAGATTAAAATTGCACAGGGCGCCAAGCCCGGTGAAGGCGGACAATTGCCCGGGCACAAAGTAACCGAGGAAATTGCCGGATTGAGATACTCGACGCCCGGCGTGACGCTGATATCACCGCCTCCTCACCATGATATATATTCGATAGAGGATTTGGCCCAGCTTATCTACGATCTCAAATGCAGCAATCCGGGTGTAAAAGTTTCGGTAAAGCTTGTTGCCGAGGTTGGTGTCGGGACAATTGCCGCCGGTGTTGCCAAGGGCAATGCCGATGAAGTCCTTATCAGCGGACATGACGGCGGGACGGGGGCGAGTCCGCTTTCATCGATTAAACACGCCGGCTGCCCCTGGGAGCTTGGTCTGGCGGAAACTCAGCAGGTCCTTGTGATGAACGGCCTGCGGGACCGGATTAGAGTTCAGACGGACGGCCAGCTAAAGACCGGCAGGGATGTCGTTATCGCGGCTTTACTTGGTGCCGAGCAGTTCGGTTTTGGGACCGCCGCTCTGGTGACACTCGGATGTACGTTGCTGCGCAAGTGTCACGAGGGGGCATGCGCGTTTGGAATTGCCACTCAGGACCCGGAGCTTAGGGCGCGGTTCAAAGGCAGGCCGGAATATATTGAGAGATTTATGTACTTTGTCGCCGAGGAGGTACGCCGGATTATGGCGCAGCTCGGTTTTAGGAAATTCGAGGATATGATAGGTAGAGTCGAACATCTGGGTACTCACGAAGCGATTGACCATTGGAAAGTAAGGGGGCTGGATTTCTCTGCGATTTTCCGTAAACCGGACGTCTCCGACGGCAGGGCGATACGCCTGAGCTCGAAACAGCCGGTTAAAATCGACGACCATATTGATTGGAAGATTTTAGAGAAAATGAAACCGGCGATTGAACGGAAGGAACCTGTCTCGATCGAAATGCCGATTCGCAACACGAACAGGACCGTGGGTGCTATTATCAGTAATCGTATCGTGAAAAAGTATGGTCTTAAAGGCCTGCCCGAAGATACTGTTGATATTGTTTTTCACGGCTCGGCCGGGCAAAGCTTCGGTGCTTTTCTTGTTCCCGGCGTGACATTGAGGCTTATCGGCGAAAGCAACGATTATCTGGGTAAAGGACTTTCCGGCGGCAGGATTATTGTAAAGGTGCCGGAGAACTCGCACTTTGCCGCACGTGAGAATATTATTGTCGGTAATACACTGCTTTACGGCGCGACATCCGGCGAAGTTTTCATTAACGGTGTGGCCGGCGAGCGTTTTGCCGTTCGCAACAGCGGGGCGACGGCCGTTGTCGAAGGTGTGGGTGACCATTGCTGCGAGTATATGACCGGCGGAACGGTTGTTGTGATTGGCCAGACAGGTTGTAATTTTGCCGCGGGTATGAGCGGCGGTATCGCGTATGTCCTCGATGAAATACAGTTGTTCGATACGCTGTGTAATCTTGACATGGTGGAACTGGAAAGCGTCTGGAAAGAGGATGACAAACACCTGCTGCACAGCTTAATAGAACGGCATTTGAATCTCACCGGCAGCTTGCGGGCACAAAACATCCTGGATACATGGACGGATACGGTTGGTAAATTTGTAAAGGTTGTTCCGATAGATTACCGCAAAGCCCTTGAGAAAATGCGAGCGGCCGAACAGCGTGACACCGACACGACGCCGGCAACGGAGGAGGTGTTTTATGGCTGAGCCTAAAGCATTCCTGAAGAATAAACGCCGGTCTGTCGGACATCGGCCGTTTGAGGAACGGATTCACGATTTCAGAGAGCTGGAGCTGCCGCTGACCCCGGACCAAATCCTTCAACAGGCGAGAAGATGTATGGATTGCGGGATACCGTTCTGTCACGGCGCGGGTTGTCCGTTGAACAATTCTATTCCCGATTTCAACGAGCTGGTTTACAAAGGCCGCTGGGAGCAGGCCTGCCGGCTGCTTCACTGGACGAATAATTTTCCCGAGATAACCGGCCGTCTTTGTCCGGCTCCGTGCGAGACGGCGTGTACCCTCGCTATAAGTGATGAGCCGGTTCTTATCAGACATATCGAGTTCCAGATTGTTGAAAAAGGTTTTGAGCAGGGCTGGATCAAGCCGATGCCGTCCGCTCAGAAAACCGGCAAACGCGTTGCAGTAGTAGGTTCGGGTCCTGCCGGACTGGCCGCTTCGCAGCAGCTTGCACGTGCGGGACACGATGTCGTTGTCTTCGAGAAAGACGAGCGGATCGGCGGGCTGATGCGTTACGGCGTCCCGGATTTCAAAATGGAAAAGCATATCATCGACCGCAGATTGGAACAGCTGCGGGCCGAAGGTGTCCAGTTCCAGACGGGCGTTAATGTCGGCGAGGATCTTTCAGTACGTTACCTGCAAAAGATGTTCGATTGCATCTGCCTGGCGATGGGCGCCGGGTATCCCCGTGACCTCAATATTCCAGGAAGGGGATACGAAAATATCATTTTCGCGATGGAATATTTGACCGCCCAGAACAAAATCATTTCCGGTGAACCGTTCGACGAGCGGGAATATGTCACGGCAAAAGATAAGATCGTAGTCGTCATAGGCGGTGGTGACACCGGCAGCGACTGTGTGGGAACGGCTCGCCGGCAGGGGGCCGAAAAGATTTACCAACTGGAAATTCTCCCGAAGCCGCCCGAGTCTCGGCCGGACGATACGCCCTGGCCTATGTGGCCGAGGATCATGCGAACTTCCACCTCTCACGAAGAGGGCTGCGAGAGGCGATGGTCCGTTTCCACGAAGGAATTTACCGGCGGAGCGGGAATCAAGGCCGAGAAATTGCACGCCTGCGAGGTCGAGTGGTTCGAAAAGAAGGGCCGGTGGAAAATAAAGGAGATACCCGGTACAGATTTTGTTCTCGATATCGACCTGGTGATTCTGGCGACCGGTTTCGTTCACGTAGTCCATGAAGGCCTTGTCGAGGATATGGAATTGAAACTCGATGACAGAGGCAATGTCGTCGTGAATAATTACCAGACGAGCAATCCGTGGGTTTTCGCCGCAGGTGATACCGTACGCGGGCCTTCGCTGGTCGTCACTGCGATCGATACCGGCCGAAAGGCTGCCGCGGCTATTGACCAGCGGCTTCGAAAGAGTAGTTAGCAGCCGGAGCCGGATAACCTATTGTATTACAAAAAGCCATCGATACTTGACGCATCCGGCATTTAAGCGGCCACGGCAATACACACCCCTACAATCACGGTTACCCAACCGGCAATTTCGATTATCCATCGAGTCATTTCTAGTCCTTTAATATTCCAACTGATAATTTCGGCCAATGGGAGTTTTTTTCTTTAGCTAATAGTTGGCTTTGCCCCGAAATACCGTGATTTTTATTTACTTTTCAAAGAATCCCTGTTTTCAGTATTAAAAACAAGGCTTTTCCCAATATTTAGCTTCCGGTTCCATGCCGGGAGTCAAATAACGATTCGTTTTCGCAATACGCATAACGCAATACTCAATACGAGATAAACCTGTCCTGCCCTCGGCCATGAGCTCGGGCCGAATGGAGCTTGTCGAAGGATTGGCTTTGTTTTTTTCCGGCAAAATGCTCGAAAACTGCCATTTATCTCATAATCTTTTTATTTCAAAGAGCTTATGCGAAATTGCCTATTTTAACATTGGCTTTGTTTTTTATTTTTTTTCGATTTGTAGAGAGTACTCTACATTTGTCAAATCCTCTATGGCCACTCATCACAGCGGAGCGTGCCGGAGCAGGACAGGTGCCACGGCTAATCTTTGGTTGTTAAGTTATAGTTTTGTTTGTGTTCATTTTGTTTTGAAAATTGCGATTTTGAAATTGTTTAGGATTTCGCATTTAGTACTTAGGATTTGTTCAAAAATCCTATCCTCCATACGCTACTCGCCGTATGCCGTTTATTATTATACCAGCGACCGGCCGGATGTAAGGAGAATTCCTCGTTTTTAAGCAAAAAATGTCCATGACTTTTCACTGGTTATGCTAATTGCGTATGCATGTCCTGAACGTAGCCAAAGGATTTGCTTTATTCCTTGGGGATAATGGCTTAGCCGTCGTTGGCATCGATCCGGCGGAACACAACGGTGGGGCAGCATTCACCCAGGTCGTATGTCGGTACATGGACCGACTCGAATTCAAAGCCGCCCGGGTCTTCGCAAAACAGATAACGGACATCATCGACATTAGGGAAAACGAACCTGGTCGGGTTATTCCGATAAGCATTGATCATAAATAAGGTGTCGGTCGGCCAGCCAAGCTGTACGGCAAGACTATTCAAATCCGGTACGGCACTGTGGATTGCATCCCAGACATGCTTTAGCTGGACGTCTTTTGTGGTATCATTATATATTGACCCCCAGATTCTTAGTTTGAAATTGTTCATGTCGGGGATTTTTCCCGCAAGCAGGTCCTGGAGCACTTTATCAGGCTCCTGACGTTTATTTTGTGGGACGAACAAACGGAACATGCACAGGCCATCGGGTGCAATGATTCGATGGAGTTCCCGAACGAATTGCTGGTGCTCGTGTGGATAAGCGAAGACACTGATTCCACCGTCGCACAGTGCAATGTCACGCGAGCTTTTCTGCAAAGGCATATCGAGCCACTCTTCGCATATTACAGCGTTTCGCGGCCCCGGCCAGACGTTGTCAATCATTGCCGGGTTGTGGTCCACGGCCAGTATGTCCGTTCCATTCGGCCACGGCAGGTTGTACAGTTCCGGGGTCACGCCAAGTATCAGAGCGCGAGGTGCTCCGTTACTGTTCGCCCAGGAATTTATCGCATCGGTCATGAAAGCTGCATCCTGAGCCGACGGACGCAACGGGGGGCCGAATTTGTTCCAATTACGCGAGAGCTTCTGCCAGTATTCGAAAGTAGCAGATATGTCCTCGGAATTTTGTTTATGACTTTGATTTTTACTGTCCATGTTCAATCCAAATAAAGGCCTAAAATATTAATCATATACGTTTACAAATATGCCCGTATGCCCTCAGCGAGCAAACGGATTGTCGGCAATAGCTTTTCTCTTGAAAGACTGCCCATTGTCGGCGTCCGATTCGCATCATAAAGGATTACCCGTCCATTGACGATGGCATAATCGAATTTGCCGAAGTCAAAAGCCATATCCCGCCGCATCTGGCGTAGTTCATCGGGCACTTCGGCCACTTTCTCAAAACGCAGAATGTTGTCGGACTTAACAATCGGCTGATCCGAATAAGCTACCGAATTTGACTCCTTGTCGCCCAAAAAAACCCAGGTACGCAGGCAGTAAAGGCCGTCGCTGCGTTCCGGCAGGAACTTTTCGACAACCAGGTCGGGATTGTACCAGACTGCGCGGGGCACCTGGCCGGCCGACTCAAAGATATGGTAGTCCGGTAATTTTGCACGCCAGCTCCAGGGCAGCCTGCAGCGAAGCGAGTTTGCGTATTTTTTAAACAATGGTCCCATTGAAGCAATATCTGATTCACACCCACCTCTGCAATTATTGTTTGTCTTGACGATGACTTGTCCCTGGTAACCGTCGCCGCGACGAACGAGATTAGAGCTGATTCGGCGTTTGGAGATATCCCCGACCGAGCCGTTAATGGTCACGGGGTACTGTCGTACAAATGCCAGATGTTCTTCGGGCACCACCGTCAGATTAACATGCAGAATGGCCAGATCGGCATCCACACGAGTACCAAGTCCGTTCGATACGCTTACGCGCAGGCCATCCTGTTGCCAAATTTCGACGATTTCGCACAGCAGGTATCGCATGTTATCGAATGGGAAACGTTCATGTGCAATAATGACTATGTGATGCATATATTTTGCTCTACGGCTTAACCTAACCTCCTGGTATATAAAACGTTGATTTTAACAGATATTGAGGTATCAATCAAGTCGTAAGGTGCAAAAATTATACTTCGGCAGCCATGTGGGATATTATGATTTGAAATCTTATCGGAAGCAGGTGTTTACAAAGGTATTAATTAGACAAGCTTTAAGTTTATATGCTTCGGATGATTATGGTATGACAAATTTGTTCTTGCCCTAATATAAAAAGTCACTAACATTCAATTAAAATTGAAAAATCCAGTCTAAGAAGCCGGGCCGAGTTTGTGGCCGGCCGCGACGGTGTACAGGCGTTTTTTCGGCTCGGTGTTGATGTGAGAGCAGACGATTTTGCCGACAAAGATGAAATGGTCGCCGGCGGGAATCTGCGATTCGAACTCGCATTCGAAATTGGCGACGGCGTCGGCCAAAAGCAGAGAATCAATTTCTTTCGCCGGGGCTGTTTCACAAGCGAATTCGGCGAATTTGTCGATATTTCTGCCTGACTTCGAGCCGAAAAACAGGGCCGCTTCGGCCATCTCCGAGGAGGGAAAGGCGATGGTAAAACTCCTCGTGTGCGTGATTGCCTCAACGGAATAGTGCGTTTTTGCTACGGCTATTGCCATCATTGGCGGAGTCCCCGAGACAATCATTGTCCAGCCCAACGTAATCGGGTTAAATTTGCCGTTCCTGTCTTTGGCTATTGCTATAACGACCTGTTCGGGGTATTTGGTTTTAATTGCATCTGAATATTCGACCTGTTTTTGCATTGCTTTTGTCCCCACTTGGTTTTAATATTTACATCTTAGAAATTGCTAAAGGGATTATAACCATCAATAAACCGGTAACAAGGAAAAAATCGTGAAGTTAATTAATCAAAACAGCCTGGCTTCGACGCTCGATTCAGTCAATGAGGCATTTTTTTATAATCGGCCGTTGTCAAAATCCGAAAGAGTACAGGCAGCCAAATGGATTGCCTCTCGCCAGGGCCTGCCGGGTTCGTATGCGAATATGTTTGCTCCGACCAAAAGGGATTTTCGGAATGGTTTAACGCTCTTTACCGGCGAAAAGATAACGACGCGGGCGGGACTGTCCCATATTCTCGGCCAGGAATCCTGTCGGATTTTATTGCTTCTGGACGTGACATCGGTAGATGTTAAGTCGGCCCTGGAAAAAGCCACTACTGGATTCATGGAGCGTATGAAACAGTATATAATGGCGGATAAAGGAATGTATTGTTGTGCGAGCTGCAGTTGTGAGCTTTGGCGGCGTTTGTCGGCGGGGGGGATTAAAAACGGCGAGCGGATACTGGCAGCGGGAATAAAAACACTGAAATCCTTTCGAGACGGCAGGGGACGGTGGAAGAGATTCCCGTTCTATTACACGTTGCTTGTTCTAAATGAGATAGAGCTTCCCAGCGCCCGGAAAGAAATGCGATATGCTGCACCGGCCTGCGAGCGGCTGTTAAAAAGACAAACAAAAAGAGATAAAATCGGCAAAAGGCGTCGCATTTTAGCAGAAAGAATTCTCGAAAAGTGTTGAAATTATAATATTAATTTTAATAAGGAGAAAAAAGTGAGCACGATAGGTTTCATCGGCAGTGGAAATATGGCGGAAGCCATGATAAACGGCATACTAAAGGCCAATGTGTACCGGCCGGGCAAGGTTTTCACCAGTGACGTTCGTAAGGAGCGGCTCGAATATCTTCGGGAGCACTATGGAGTCAGGACGACAGAGAGCAACGCTGAGCTGGCTTCGAATGTTGATAATCTGGTTTTCAGCGCCAAGCCGCAGAATATGAAGGAAGCCATGGAGGAGATCAAAGGAGTAATCAAGCCGGATGTTCTTGTAATATCCATTGCGGCCGGTATCACGACATCAAGCATTACCAATATTCTTGGTGATGTGGCAGTTGTTCGTGTCATGCCGAATATGCCGGCATGGGTCGATGAAGGCGCCAGTGCTTTGTTTGCCAATGAGAAGGCAAAACCCAAAGTCGAGTATGCCAGACTTATTTTGCTTTCCGTTGGAAAAGCCGTTGTTCTTGAGGACGAAGGCCTGATGGACGCCGTTACGGCGATCAGCGGCAGCGGGCCTGCTTATTTCTTCCTGATGATGCAGGAAATGATTAAATCGGGTATCGAGCTGGGTTTGCCTGAGGATGTCTCGAAAGAGCTGGTCCTCCAAACAGCCAAGGGTGCCGCACTGCTTGCCGAAAGAGCAGCCGAGCAGGGTGAGACGCCGGAGATGCTAACAAAGAAGGTCGCCACACCCAACGGCACTACAGAGGCGGCGTTTAAGGTATTCATTGAAAGAGGTCTCGAAGATATAGTCTTAAAGGCTTTGCGACGGGCGGCCGAGAGAAGCCGTGAGCTTTCACAAGGTTAAAAAACCGGTTAATCCGGGACAGCGAAAGTGCTCGCAGAATAAAGAACACAAGGGACACAGTTTTTCCGGGTGAGTTTATATGATTAAAGCTGACAGTCTAAATAAGCAATACGGCAATATTGTTGCGGTGGATGATGTCAGCTTTGAAGTTCAAAAGGGAGAGACATTCGGTTTGTTAGGGCCTAACGGAGCGGGGAAAACGACTGCAATTAAATTGCTGTGCGGGCTTTTAAAACCCGACGCCGGTACGGTGACACTTGACGGAAAGACCAATCCGGGCCTGATTGAGGTTCGTTTGTCTTTGGGAGTAGTTCCCCAAACACTGGCGATTTACGAGGAACTTTCGGCGGAGGAGAATTTACGTTTTTTCGGCAGGATGTACGGACTCGGCGGGCAAAAGCTGAAAGAGCGTGTCAGGGATTGTCTTGAGATAGCGGGCCTGTCAGAGCGCAGCAAAGAGCGAGTCTCAAAATATAGCGGCGGAATGAAGCGGCGGCTTAATATGGTATGTTCTCTTTTACATGAGCCACCGATTTTATTGCTTGATGAGCCGACAGTTGGGGTAGATCCGCAGTCTCGCAATTTGATATTCGATACGATAGAGGATATAAAAAAACAGGGCCGGACAATAATATATACGACGCACTATATGGAGGAGGCTCAGCGGCTTTGCAAGAGGGTGGCGATTCTTGATCATGGTAGGATTTTAGATATGGACACCGTTGAGAATCTTATTACCAAGCACGGAGGCCCATCCCATATTGAGGCCGAATTCGAGGAAAGACCGCCCGATCCCGGAAAAATAAAACCGCTTATCGGTGATGAGAACATACAGTTCGAAGGCAGCAGAGTCAGGTTCCAAACGGACCGGCCGATGGAGTCTCTGGCAAAGCTTAACAGCAGCGGCCTGCGTTTTCGTTCGCTAAAAATACAAACAGCTAATCTTGAGGATGTTTTTCTTAACCTGACCGGGCGGAGGCTTAGAGACTAATGAGAATGGTATTATTTATTGCTATTAAAGACCTGCGTGTGCTGCTAAGTGACAAGGGGAATATTTTCTTTGTTTTCGGTTTTCCCGTTATGTTTGCCCTGTTTTTTGGTGCGATTTTTTCCGGTGCGGGCGAGGGACCATCGGGAATGAAAATCGCCGTTGTGGACGCGGATAAGTCTGAGTTTTCTGGCAATTTCATTTCGGAATTAGAGTCTGACGAGGCATTGAAAATAATCACCACGAGCCGGGATGATGCCATTGAACAGGTCAGAAAGGGCAAAGTAGCCGCTGCGGTTATCATAAACGAGGGTTTTGGAGGCGGATTCGATGCATTATTTAACTCCGAGGAACCTAAGCTCGAAATTGCATCGGATCCTTCACGCAGAATGGAAAGCGGTTACCTGCAGGGATTTCTTGCCAAGGCTCAATTTACGACATTAAGCGGGAAATTTACCGACCGTCAATGGATGAAGGATCAGCTCGGTCTCTGGAAAAATGACATGGGAAGCGACAATGATTTAGATCCGGAGCAGAAAGAACTTTTTTTTAATTTCTTCGATTCGTTCGACACCCTGCTCAAAGATGTCAACGAAGAGAATTATATGGCTGATTTTGGTGGAGATATCCTCAATTTCGCCCAATTGGACGTTAACAGAGAACAAGAAGGCCCCACTACATCTTTTCAAATAACATTTCCACAGGCTATGCTCTGGGCAATACTCGGCTGTACGGCGACATTTGCCATTTCGATTGTGAAAGAACGTGCGAACGGAACATTTGCACGTTTGCGCATCGGCCCGATCGGACGTGCTCATATTCTTGGCGGTAAAGGCCTGGCTTGTTTTATGACATGTGCCTTCATAATGTGCGTTCTTTTTACAGGTGCCAAGACAATTTTTAAAATGCCTGTAAGTAATCTGTCGCTGTTTATTCCCGCAGCACTTTGTACGGTACTGTGTTTTGTTGGTATTATGATGTTTATATGTACAATTGGACGCACAGAGCAAAGTGCCGGAGGCGCCGGCTGGGCAATACTGATGATTATGGCAATGGTCGGAGGAGGCATGGTTCCGCTGGCTTTTATGCCGGGCTGGTTACGTCCGTTCAGCAATATTAGTCCGGTGAAGTGGGGTATATTCACTCTTGAAGGGGCCATCTGGCGCAACTTCAGTCTTACGGAAATGATAAGCCCGTGTCTGGTATTACTGGCAATCGGTGTATTATTCTTTCTGCTTGGTGTATTTATTTTGACAAGACAGGAAGACTAATTCTGATTTAAAGCATGAACTTTGGCAGAGATTAGGATGACATCCCGGCAGGCATTAAAATCTATGTAGTTTACCTGTAGAAAAAGTCGGGAATAGAACGTCTCAGGTACCTTTTATACCTAAAAAAACATGTCTTGATGTATGTGTAATATTTGGAACCTTCTCGGGTGGTAATTGTATAACTTTTATAGATATACAATGTAAATTCAGTACGAATTAGGTTATTTAAGCAGTGAAAGATACGGATGTTATACATCGGGTTTTAGGGGGCCATATTGATTTATTTAAACTGCTTGTGGATAGATATCAGGGGCCGGTTATCAGGTTTATACAAAATATGATACACGATAATCATACATCTGAAGATATCGCTCAGGATGTTTTTATGGCTGCGTACAAGACACTATCTTCGTTTGATTCACATCGTAGTAATTTCTCAACGTGGCTATTCGTTATTGCCAGGAACAAAATTCTCAACTTACTAAAAAAGAGGCGGCCGGTGTTTACGAACCAATTACCTGAAGTGCCCGATTCACAGAATCCTTCTGATAACCTTATGACAAAGGAATTTTTCAACAGACTGGAAAAAATATTACGGACTCTGCCAGTCAAACAGAAGACAGCATTTGTACTGGCTGAGTTTGAAAAATTGCCATACGCGCAGATTGCAGAAATCGAGGGGGTAAGGATCGGAACTGTTAAATCCAGGATTAGCAGAGCGAAGAAGAAATTGGCAGCGACATTAAGTGAGCTTGATGGAGATATCTTATGAGACGTCAAGAGGTTTATGACATCTGGAATAAAGCCAGAGAGCAAATAGATGTTAAGGAAGACTTCACAGATAAAGTGATGAATCAAATTTTTCTTTATGAGCAAAAGAAAAGCAAAACTTTTTTCGATTATCGACGATTCGTTGACCTTATATCGGCCAATTTAACGGCACAGGCGGCTTTTGTAGTCGTGGGAGCTGTAGTAGGTCTTACCAGAGTCGTATTTATGTTTGCAGTAATTCTTGGATATTGAATAAAAGGAGCTAAGAATGTCAGAAGTCACTATATCTCCAAAAAATACGCGGCGGCCGTGGCTGGCTATCTTGCTTTCGCTGATAATCCCCGGCCTTGGGCATTTATACTGCGGAAGAATAGTCAGAGGCCTTTTAATGGCTTTCCTCTTCGGATTACTCGGTAATATGATCTGGGCTTCTGTTGTGTTTCTTTCTCCACTTAGGGCGGTATTTTTCTGCATGTTCCTACTGACATATTTTGCACTCTGGCTCGTGCCGGCCGTCGATTCATATAATATTGCCAGGCACACAAAAAGCGATTACGAATTGAAGGATTATAATCGGTTGATTGTGTACTTTCTTTGGGCGGTAATGTCTTCGGGCAGCTCTGTAATTGGGGCACTCCATTTCAGGGAGAAATTTCTGGAAGCGTTCAGGGTTCCAGCCGCTTCATGCTATCCGGCGATAGTGCCGGGTGATAGATTTTTAGCCAATAAACTTGCGTATAAAAAAAGTGATCCCCGAAGGGGCGACCTTATCGTTTTCATTAATCCGGAAGACCGGCGGGTAAAATATGTAAAGAGAGTAGTTGCAGTTGCCGGTGATACAGTGGAAATCAAAGACGGGGAACTTTACATCAATGACCAAAAACTCGAGCGTCAAAAGCTTCCTGATTCCGAATTGGATAAAATACGAATTGAAATTCGTGGAGCTTTATTGAAAGGTGATTTATACGAAGAATTAAATGGGCAGGTTAAATACAATATCTTCATGGCCCACCCTCCACACCTGTCAATACCTGACTTCTCAAAGATTGCCATTCCTGAGCATCATTGCTTTGTCCTGGGTGATAATCGAAATAATTCTTACGATAGCAGGAATTTTGGTCCAGTTCCTTTGGCAACAGTAATAGGTCGAGTAGATTTTCTCTATTGGCCGGTCAAAGATATATCCCGATTCGGCAGTCTAAGCTCAGAATAAACCGAAATTTCTTGAAATAAAAAAGTGCTTCTAATCGACGATGATTGCCTCGACGGGGCATTCGTCGGCCGCCTGCTGAACGGCGTCTTCGTGCTCGGCGGGAACTTCTTCGACCATTACCTGTGCCATATCGTCACCCATCTCGAAAACTTCAGGACAGGTGTCAACGCAAAGGCCGCAGGCAGTACAGGTATCCTCGATTCTGACTCTCATAGTTATACTCCTTCTCTAATTCTGAGATTTTTTGCCCGCTTGTGGCGGACGTAAAATCATATCCGTGGCCCGGTTGTATCGTATTCTGCTCGTGTATCTCTTTCGGCCTTATATTCATTGTGTGAAAAATAGCCTTTGGGACAAATTCTGTCAAATCAAAATGTTTTTGTAGAAAAAATTTGCCGGCTTTGTTATACTGCTTTTCCGTTATGTGCAGTTGCAATTTTGCGGCATAAATTGAGTTTTCTAATCGAATAATCATTAACCAACTCGAAAATGGCTTATACCGTTCTTGCAAGAAAATATCGGTCGCAGACATTCGATGACATCATCGGGCAGGACCCAATCGCCCAGACCCTGAAAAATGCGATAAAAACCGGCAGAGTTGCCCACGCCTATCTTTTTACTGGCACAAGAGGCGTAGGCAAGACCACGATGGCCCGGGTTCTGGCAAAGGCGCTCAACTGTCTTTCGGTCGATGAGCCGACGACTGAGCCGTGCTGTAAATGTGCAAGTTGTGTCGCGGTAAATATCGGGGATGATATCGATGTTATCGAGATAGACGGGGCGTCGAATAACAGGGTCGATGAAATCCGCGAGCTTCGGGAGAACGCGATATACCGGCCCGCGCGTTCGAGATTCAAGATTTATATCATCGACGAAGTGCACATGCTGACCGTTTCGGCCTTCAACGCACTTCTCAAGACGCTGGAGGAGCCCCCGAGCCATATCAAGTTTATTTTCGCCACTACCGAGCCGAACAAAGTTATCGCGACGATTCAGTCCCGGTGCCAGAGGTTCGATTTTCGCAATATTACTCCGGCGGTGATTGCCGGGCAGCTTAAATCCGTGCTCGGTCGGGAGAAGATTAAATACGAAGAGGACTTGATTCTGCCGTTGGCGAAAATGGCAAACGGCTCGATGCGGGACGGCCTAAGCCTGCTGGACAGGCTTATCAGCACCGGCGTCGAACCTTTAACGGTCGAGTTGCTCGAGCAGTATCTCGGTCAGCCGAACAGCGAGAAGATATGGAATCTTATCGAAAAAATCGGCGACAGCGATGCAACCGGCACACTTGCCGCCGTTGAGGAATTGATCGGAACCGGCGTCAACGAGGTCCAGGTCGTCGATTCGCTTATCGATTATATGCGCGATTTAATGGTGGTCAAATCCACGGGGCCGAAGAGCGAGTTAGTGATTTTAACCGAGCAGCAGCGTCAGCGGGCCGGCGAGATAGCGGAAAAATTCGATATAGCGGCACTGATTTATAATATTGCGACACTGGAAAAGCTGCGATGGGCGGTGAAAAACAGCGATACGAGCAGGGCACTTCTGGAAGCGTCACTTTTACGATTTGCCCTGAGCGAGCATTTTCTGAATGTTGACGGACTTCTCTCGCAGTTGAAATCCGGCAAAGAAGCTACAGTTAAAAAAAAAGTAATGCCGGGCACTGAGAACCGGACAGGGGGAAGCTTCCCTGCGGCGGATGACAGGCAGCGGGCGACGAGCCTCAAATCACAAAATATTTTCGGCCGAACGGATATACAATCGATAAAAGATAATTGGCAGAATCTCTTGAAAGTTATTACGACCAGGCTCGGGCCGAGCACCGCCGGTTTGTTAGGCTGGGCCGAACCATCTCGATTTGAGGGCGGCATCTTAACGCTCGAATTCGGACCGTCTGCACAGGTACAGAAAGGAATGTGTGAACGCAACGACCGGGCCGAGCAGATCAAGAACGTGCTCAGCGAGCAGCTTTCAATTCCCGTGAAACTGAAATTTGAAATTGCAGCGGGAGAACAAACGCAGGAAGAGCCGGTCCCGATCCGAGAGATGACCACCGGTCAGAGACGAAATGAGCTGATTAATGATCCGGCGGTAAAAACTGTCCTTCTCGGCCTCGACGCAACAATCACCGGCATCGAAGAAGATTAAGGATTGATGATTTATATAAAATGTGTGGCAGCCTCAAGCGCAGCTTGAGGATGGCTGAATGCAGAAAAAGAAAAAAACAGGATTAATTTATGAGTAGTGCATATACGGAAAGTTTGAATAGATTGATCGAGGAGTTCGGCAAGTTGCCGGGTATCGGGCCGAAGTCTGCAGAAAGGTTAGCGTTTCATTTGCTAAAAGCTTCGCCGGCGGAAGCTATGAAACTGGCTGATGCCATACGCGATTTGAAAGAAAGAATTAAACGTTGTGAAATCTGCTACAATTTATCCGAGCAATCCGTTTGCCAGATATGCTCCGACCCTCGCCGGGACAAGAGCATAATATGCGTTGTCGAACAGCCTAAAGATGTCATAAGCTTGGAGAAAACCGGGGCGTGTAAATGGGTGTATCACGTCCTCGGCGGTCATATAGCACCGCTTGATGGCGTTGAGCCGGGCGATTTGACTATCAAGCAGCTTGTCGAGAGGATTTACACCGGTAATGTAACAGAATTGATAATGGCGACCAATCCGAATATGGCCGGCGACGGCACGGCGCTTTATATAAGCTCACTTCTGAGGAATTCCGATGTGAAAATTACCCGTCTGGCAAGGGGGCTTCCCACGGGCAGCACAATAGAATACGCCTCCGGCAAAATGCTTGCCGATGCCATAACCGGCAGACAGGCGCTGGAATAATTTTTTCCCACCTTTATTTGCATCTTAATATCCGTCGAAGGCATGATTATTACTGAATTCAAGGTGCGATATTGACGAAATCGGATTATGTATCTATGATAAACTAAGAATAGCTTGAATAACGACTTAAAAGAGGATTTTTATCGGTGCTTTTATGAAGCTGGAGATGACAAATCAGATGCGGATGGAGCAGAGAATGAAGCTCGCTCCGCACATGATACAATCCATGGAAATCCTCCAGCTTCCGATCCTTGCCCTGCAGGAAAGAATTGAACAGGAGCTCAACAACAATCCCGTATTGGAAATATCCGAGCCTTCGAATACGGAGGATGAAGATTCCGCTCGGGAGCAGCCCCGGGAAGATACCGGCGAAAAAGACCTGGTTGTCGGCACGGACAACAATAAAGCCCGGGACTTCGAGCGACTCAATGGTCTTGACGATGAATATAAAGATTATATGGACCAGTCCGGCCCATGGCGCACACGGATACCCGGTGACGAACCGGATAGAAAACTCGAGGCGTTAAAAAATACCGCCGCTCCTTCTCAGTCGCTTCACGAATATCTTTCAGAACAATGGCGGATGGTCGATGCGAAAGAGCCTGTAAAAAAAGCGGGTGAGATGATTATTGATTATATCGATGACCGGGGTTATCTAACGGTAAGACTCGAGCAGTTGCATAACAAGGACAAAAACGATTTTACGGTCGATGATTTGAAAGAAGCCCTCGGCCTCGTACAGAAGCTGGAACCCGCCGGCGTAGGCGCTCGCGATTTGAAAGAGTGCCTGCTTATACAGATGGCCCAAAGCGGCGAAGACGGAACCCGTTTTAAAGAGGAATCACAAAATGGCGACAAGGATATGAGCTTCGAGTCTCGTTTGATTACCGAGCACATGGAGGAGCTGCTTGAGAACCGTCTGCCGGAAATTGCGAAAAAGATGAATTGCGATATCGAGGCAATCAACCGGGCCATCGAGCGGCTCAGCAAGCTTGACACCTCGCCCGGTCTGCAAATCGGCCGGGACAGAAACCATCCGATCACTCCCGATGTCATTGTCGAGGCCTCGGATAGTTCAGACCGGTATTCTGTGAGACTTGCCGATACGAATTTGCCCGGCCTGAGGATAAGCGACTATTACGCGAGGATGGTCAAAGACAATCGGGTCAGCGAAAAGACCAGGAAGTTTTTACAAAATAACCTTCGTTCCGCCCAGTGGATTATGGACGCGATAGAACAGCGTAAAAACACACTTCTTAATGTGGCGAAAGCGGTGGTGAAATATCAGAAGGACTTCTTCGACAAGGGGCAGCTTCATCTTCGCCCGTTGCCTATGTCGAAGGTTGCCGATGATGTCGGTGTGCATTTAGCGACGGTATCGAGGGCTGTCTCCGGTAAGTATGTCCAGTGCTCGTGGGGGATTTTGCCGCTTCGCAAGTTTTTCAGCGGCGGAAAAGAAGACGTCAACGGCCGGGGCCGTAGTTGGGAGGCCATCAGGGCCAAATTGCAGCAGATTATCGACGAAGAGGACAAGAGCAAACCTTTAAGTGACGATAAGATAGTTGAAAAGCTGGCAAAAGCCGGCATCGATAATCTGGCCAGGCGAACCGTCGCAAAGTACCGCAAAATCCTCAACATCCCCGCCGCAAGATTCAGAAAAAAGTATTAAAATCCATTACATGTCATGCTGAACGAAGTGAAGCATCTGGGCAACAAACAGGAATAAATAAACGGAGTCGAATTTACATTCGCAACCCAGATTCTTCGCTGTCCCTTGGGGACGCCTAACGGCGCGCTCAGAATGACAAATGGAAGATAGATTTGTTTTGTTGAATGAAGTTTTGCAGAATCCTCAATATCCCCGCCGCAAGATTTAGAAAAAAATATTAGAACCCATCACATGTCATGCTGAACAAAGTGAAGTATCTGGGCAACAAACAGGAATAAATAAACGGAGTCGAATTTAAATTCGCAACCCAGATTCTTCGCTGTCCCTTGGGGACACCTTACGGCGGAATCCACTGCTACGATACTTTAAATAGATACCCGCTCCCCGCTTCCGCGGGGACAAGCTTGCCCCTGCGAAGGCAGGGGCGGGTATGACAATTGGGGAGTGAAGTTCCTCCTCATTTTTTTCTAAATGTAGTATGTATATTCTTCCTTTCTTGGTTTTTCTCTATGTCTCATTGATTGTCAGATTATTTTAATTGATCTTAAAAAATCCTCAATAAATTTTGGTGAGGATAAAACTAAATATTTGTTAGGATAACGTTTATCTTCAATATTAAGATGAACCGAAGCTTTACCCCTTCCTAGAATTACTGACGTAGATTTAGGATCAATTTCATGTACTAATCCACAACGTACATCACGCCATAGGGCGTGCAAACAGAAATCATCCTTTTTTCCCAATAAATTACTACGCTTTTTTAATAGGTCAAAGGTCACCGGCATATACTCTTCTATATACTTTTTAAAACGATATTCAGAACCACCTGTGAAGAGTTTTTTGCCTAAACCATCAATATAGCAACATGCTTCAAGCACTACTGTTGTATTCAAGCCTGCTTTTTTTGTTCTTTTGATCGATTCTCTGATATTCTTTTTAACTTGTCTATGAATAATCATTGTCATTTTTTCCCCGGAAAATGGAAATTAGCTGCAAGTATTTTCCCTTTCATCAAAGTCACCTCTTATCTCGCATAGGATTCTCCAACAGATGCGTGAGACAACTTTTATGATATCTTCAAGTTTAGCTTATCATATTTCAGGTTTTTTGTCAGCAGAATTTTGGGGTTTGAAAGTTGTCATTCCTGCGTAGGCAGGAATCCATACCCTTGCTTCTGGATTCCGCATGAAGCCTGCCTTGAGCATAGCCGAACAGTTGCGGAATGACATATGAAGATTACCGCGGGCTATTTTGGAGGCCTCGCAAAGACATTTAAAAAAATGTTTTTTTCTTGAACTTTAAGTGTATATATGAGTATATAATCACATAGTTAATTATTAATGGAGGTCGAATGTTAAGTAAAAATAAACAAATGTTATTTGGAAGGCAGGCGGAAATCGCCAGGGCGATAGCGCATCCGCTTCGCATTGCGATTATCAATTTTCTCAAAGACGGCGAGCAGTGCGTCTGTGACATCGCCGAACATGTCGGTTCGGAACGCTCGAACGTTTCGCGGCATCTTTCAGTCATGGCCAACGCCGGCCTGCTGGAATATCGAAAAGACGGACTTAAGGTCATATATAAACTTAAGTTTACCTGCATCGTGGATTTTTTCTCCTGTGTGAGCAGAGTTTTGAAACAGCAGGCAAAAGATAGTGAAAAATTGCTAAAGGCGTTATAGTATTCTGTTAGATGTCATTCTGAGCGAAGCGAAGAATCTCCGGTATCGTTACCCAGATGCTTCGTCTGGCGACTCAGCATGACACTTTGTTGGATTTTGCTTAATAGAATCGTTTTATGAATTTCAAGAAAAACTGGAAAAAGTTAGCGATTATTACGGCGGTGTTTCTCGGATGTTTTTATCTGCCGGTCGGTGTCACCCGCTTCGATAATGCAATTACCGAATCGCTGCATTTGGTTAAGTGGTATGCACGGGAGCATGTACTGCTGTGTCTGGTGCCCGCTTTTTTTATTGCCGGTGCCATATCGGTTTTTGTCAGCCAGGGCTCGGTAATGAAATATCTCGGTGCCAGGGCCAACAAGGTCCTTGCCTACGGCGTAGCGTCCGTATCGGGCAGTGTCCTTGCGGTTTGTTCATGTACGGTTCTGCCGTTATTTGCCGGCATATACAGAATGGGAGCCGGCTTGGGGCCTGCCACCGCTTTTCTTTATTCGGGTCCTGCCGTTAATGTCCTTGCAATAATCCTGACTGCTCGCATCCTCGGATTGGAGATAGGTATCGCCCGCGCAGTCGGGGCAATAGTTTTCAGCATTGTAATCGGGCTCTTGATGCACCTGATTTATCGCAAAGAAGAGATCGAAAAAAGCGTTGCCCAGATGGCCATGCCCGAAGAGCAGGTGAGTCGGCCGTTATGGAAAAATGCCCTGTATTTCGCTTCGATGGTCGGTATTCTCGTATTCGCCAACTGGGCACGCAGCGGCGATGTACGGGCTGTATTTTTATGCTGCCCGGGTGGATTGACCGCCTACAAGGTCGAGGGAACTTTGCTCAATCGCACGGAAGATACGGTGACTATTCTGGATACTTCCGGCAAGACCAGCGAGATTCCAGCCGAGCTTCTTCAGGAAATCGAGGACGTTGAGAAAAACAGCTTGTACGAACTAATCTTCAGGATTCGGTGGATTTTGGTCCTGATTCTTTTGGCCGGTTTTGGTGTGATGGTATTTTCATGGTTTAATCGCAGTGAGCTTTCACATTGGTTTGACTCAACATGGGATTTTGCCTGGCAGATACTGCCGTTACTGTTGGCCGGAGTTCTGATTGCAGGATTCCTGCTTGGCCGACCGGGACATCAGGGAGTGATTCCCACTGCATGGGTCAATCGCGCCGTCGGAGGCAATTCGGTCTGGGCCAATCTTTTCGCTGCTGTTGCCGGGGCGTTCATGTACTTCGCAACTTTGACGGAAGTTCCCATTCTGCAGGGCCTGATGGGTGCGGGGATGGGAAAAGGGCCGGCACTGGCTTTGCTTTTAGCTGGTCCTGCATTGTCTTTGCCGAATATGTTAGTGATTCGCTCGGTGATAGGAACGCAGAAGACAGTGGTCTTTGTCACGCTTGTGATTGTAATGGCGACCATATCGGGAGTCATATTCGGTATGTTATAAAATATTAAAAAAATAAAATGGAAGGTATTTATTGTGACTAAGTCAATAACGATTAATCCCATCGGCGTTATCCATTCATCGCTTACAGAAGCGAAGGGTGCGCCGATTCAGCCGGTTTATGCCAAAGAAAGTGAAGGAATCGTTGAAGTTTATGAACCGTACAGAAAAGCTTTGAAAGACCTCGAAGGCTTTGAGAGGATATGGCTTTTGTATTGGTTTCATAAGGCGGCCGAATCAAAGCTGTTGGTTATACCTTACCTGGATACGGTCGAGAGAGGACTGTTTGCAACACGGGCGCCGTGTCGTCCCAATCCAATCGGAATCTCGCCTGTGAAGCTTTTACGGATAGAGGATGGGCGGATTTATATAGCGCAGGTGGATATCCTGGACGGCAGCCCTCTGTTAGACATCAAACCTTATATTTCCCGATTTGACATTTTTAAGGTCGAAAGAAATGGTTGGCAGGAGCATGTTTCCGGTGTTCCCGGTATTGCCGACAAACGGTTCCATAACAAAAATAGACCTGGAGATTAAGATATGAAAAAGATCCAGATTCTTGGTACGGGATGTCCTAAATGTAAAAAGTTGGCCGAGAGCGCAGAGGTTGCGGTAAAAGATTTGGGCGGTGAATTCGAGATTGAGAAAGTCACCGAGATTAATGAGATTATGAAATTCGGCGTGATGATGACACCGGCCCTGGTGATTGACGGCCGGGTGAAGGTTGTCGGCAAAGTACTTTCGCCGGATGAAATAAAGACAATGCTAATATAACAAAGTCATTTCGAGCGGAGGCTGCGCAGAAGCCGAAGTCGAGAAATCTGGTTTTAGATAGATTTCTCCACTGCGTTCGCTTCGCTCACTTCGGTCGAAATGACGATTTCTTAGTATTTAAGGGGAAAATTATGTGTGCGGAAGAATCAAATGTTTGCAGCGGCGGCCCGAAGTTGATATTTGCCTGTTCGGGAGCGGCGGATGTGGGAGAGATTTCCGACCGTGCGGCACGAAAGTTAAGTAAAGATGGTATTGGGGCAATGTTTTGCTTAGCCGGTTTAGGTGGAAGAGTCGAACCGATTATGAAAAAGACTCACTCGGCTTCGAAAATACTTGCTATTGACGGATGCAGCCTGGATTGTGTTAAGAATTGTCTCGAAAACGCCGGATTTACGGAATTCGAGTATATTCGTGTCACCGATCTCGGATTGGAAAAAGGGAAAAGTCCGGCCAACGATGAAAATATTAACAAGGTTTCTTCTAAAGCTATTGAAATGCTCGGTTAGAGTACAGGAGTCTAAAAATGAGCCAAACGTGGAAAATTGTAATTGTTGCCGTTCTTATTGTCTCGGTGATTACAGTACTTACCATCAAGCGAAATAAATCGGAACCGGCGACTGAAGCCACTGTGGATATAACGGCAAATGTCGATGAGGCGATACAGCCGGACAAGCTTGTAACCAAAGAGCTGCCGATGCTGCTCGATCTCGGTTCGGATGAGTGTATTCCGTGTAAAGAGATGGCTCCGATTCTCGAAGAGCTGAAGACCGAATATGTCGGCAAATTCAAGATGGAATTCATGGACGTTCGTAAAGATCCAATGCTGACTACGGTTTATAATATAAAACTTATCCCGACACAGATATTTTTAGATGCTTCCGGCAAGGAACTGTTCCGCCACGAAGGATTTTACTCCAAAGAAGACATCCTTTCTAAGTGGAAAGAGCTTGGCCTTGATATGACACAAACCGAATGATACGTGAACTATTTACAATATTAACACGTGCGGTTGAGGGGACTGCCGCGATAGCATTGGCAGCCTCTTTTGTCTGGGGGATTTTGAGTATTCTCTTAAGCCCGTGTCATCTGGCGAGTATCCCTTTAATCGTCGGATTTATTAACGGACAGGGACAAATATCGACCCGGCGCGCCTTTTATATTTCCGGCCTCTTTTCTGTGGGCATCCTGATAACGATTGCCGGCATCGGGGCCATTACCGCCGCGGCAGGGCGAATGTTAGGCGATGTGGGGCCGTACGGCAATTATTTTGTAGCAGTCATTTTTTTTGTGTTTGGTTTAATCCTTCTGGATGTAATTCCGATGCCGTTCAGCGGCCCCGGACAGGTTGGAATGAAAGGAAAGGGTCTGCTCGCAGCGTTTATTCTCGGCCTGGTTTTCGGCATCGCTATCGGCCCTTGTACATTTGCATTTATGGCCCCCGTACTGGCAGTAACGTTCAAGGTTGCCTCATCGAACATAACTTACGGTATAGTTTTACTGCTGGTATATGGCTTGGGCTATTGTTCGGTGATTGTTTTTGCCGGAACTTTTACCGAATTAGTGCAAAAATATATGAACTGGAACGAAAAATCCAAAGGGGCGGTGATTCTAAAGAGACTCTGCGGCATTCTTGTTTTGACGGGCGGCCTTTACCTGATTTTTATTGCCGGTTAACGAACAATCCAATACGTCGTACCTCATTATTGTTGACACTCCCAATAGAGTTAATAAAATAGCCTAATACCGAGCTAAAAGTTCAAAGTTGAGTAGTTTTAAGCTTAGTAGCAGGTTTTCGGCTTTTTGGGTCGAAGATTTAATTACTACCGGAGTTACAAGATGGACCCTAAAATTTTTAAGGCTTACGATATCAGGGGTATATACCCGGACCAGTTCAACGAGGAAGATGCGTGGAAAATCGGTTCCGCCACTGCCCAGTTTTTACGGTCGCTGCTTCGCGGTTACGAGCGGGGCCAGGCGAGCGCTCAATCGCTGTGCGTTGGCCGTGATATGCGAACACACAGCGAGGCACTGGTAAAAGCTCTAATCAAAGGGATGAATTCTACCGGAGCGAATGTGATTGATATCGGCATGATTGATACGCCGCAGATGTATTTTGCTATCAATCATATAGGTACCTGCGGCGGTGTCCAGGTAACAGCTTCTCATAATCCGGCCAAGTATAACGGTTTTAAGATTTCCGGGCTGGAGGCCAAGCCTGTCGGCGCCGATACCGGCTTAAAGGATATAGAACATATCGCGTTGGCTCTGCTTCATACCAAGGGGACCGCCTCCGGCTCGGTCAAGAAAAAGGACTTGACCGCCGAATATAAAAAGCATGTCCTGAAGTTTCTCAAACCGAAAATCAAAAAGTTAAAGATTGCTATCGATGCTTCCAACGGGATGGCCGGCAAGATAGTCCCGGCGATTTTCGGTGACTTGCCGATTGAAATAGTCAGTCGGAACTTCCAGCATACTGGAAAATTCAAACACGAGCCGAATCCGTTGGTCGAGGCGAATCTGACCCAGGTCAAATCGGCGGTTAAGAGAAGCAAGTGTGATTTCGGTATATGTTTCGACGGCGACGCGGATAGATTAATTATGGTCGATGAGAAAGGCAATACCATCGGCTGTGATTTGTTGACGGCCTTAATGGTGCCGTATTTTTTGGAGAAGCAGCCGAAATCCGCTATTGTTTACGATTTACGCAGCAGCAGGGTTGTCATGGAGGAGATTATTAAGTACGGCGGGACGCCGAGACGAGAAAGGGTCGGCCATGCGTTTATGAAAAAGGCCCTGCGCGATTCGCATGCCATATTCGGAGGTGAGCTTTCTGGGCATTTTTATTATCGGGATAATTTTTACGCTGATTCGGGGATGATTACGTTAGTGCACGTAATGAATATTATAAGCGATGCGAAAGTGCCGATAAGCGAGCTGGTTAAACCTTTGCGAAGATATGCCGCCAGCGGCGAGATGAATTTCGAGGTCGAAGATAAACAGGCCAAAATGGATGAGCTTGCGAAACGGTACAGCGACGGCCGGGTGGACCATTTTGACGGAGTTACGGTCGGGTACAAGGATTGGTGGTTTAACTGCCGGCCCAGTAATACCGAGCCTCTGCTTAGATTAAATTTGGAGGCCAAAAGCAAGGGAACGCTCGACGAGAAGCTGTCCGAAATTACCGGATTACTCGGTGAGCCGGTTTGATTAAATTGCAGCGTGTATATTGGCGGTATGTTACTTCTCGGGGTGCAGAGGCAGGGGAGAATAAATGGAAGTGATAACAAAGACATTTCAGACAGCAAATGGTCCGGTGGAAGGTGTTCAGACCAAATGGGCGGGATTCAGTATTTTATTGGTGACCGGCTCGAAAGGTTTTTTGGCCTGTCCGGCCGTTGATGTCGATGCCTGCCAAAGGTACGGCGTGGCTTGTGCCATAGTTGAAAGTACACCGAATAATCCGATCGGCACATTGGAGCGTTTTCCCGACCGTTGCGTCACAAAGGTGAATTCGAAAGCCGAAGCTTTAGGAATTAAAGAAGGTATGGATGTCGGCGGGGCTTTTGCGCTTATTGCATAAATTTGTACAAATCCAGAATGAAATCCATTGGAGGGAATAATGTCCAGATAAGACTGGATGCTATCTTATGTTTATTAAACTAAAGCGGAAAGAGAGAGATAAAATGAAAACGGGAAAATTTCTACTGTTTGTATTTGTTTTAATTGCAATTGCAGCTTTTGGTGTTCATGCTCAGAAAGAGATGCCTCAGCATGAGGATGAGCCTTTGTTGATTGGCAGGATCAATCCGACTCTGGAAGGAATAGAGGAATTTTATGTCTTAATTGAAGCACACAAATCATTACCGGATGAGGGTGGTTTGGATTGGAAGAAACTCGATGCCCGGGTGAAAGAGAAATTTGAAAAAGAAAATATGAAGGTGGCTTTTGTCGCAGACACACCGAATATGGCATCGATGCTGCCGAAATCAATGACCGGGGATTTATCGGCTTTAATAGTTTTTGTAGATATGCTCAGACTCGAAGAATCACAGATGTATGTTTATCACATTCAAACATCTCTTAAAAAGAAGGCTTATTTATCACGAGATTCTTCTTCGTTTATAAAAGTAGGAGTTTGGGAAACCGGCCGGGAAATGAAAGCAGTGTCGTTTCAGGATATGTCTTCTAAGGTAACTGATGTAGTACTTAGACAAATTGACGCTTTTATTAAGGCCTATAAGGCAGCCAATCCTGCGGATGGAAAAATATCCGACACTGAAAATAATATAGTTATGAATACTCCGGGAGAGCAGGCCAAATCGAACGTTGATATGGCAACAGCCGGATATAATTATGTCGCATCGAAGAACAGCCAGGTTTTTCATAAACCCGGCTGTCGCTGGGCTCAGAAAATCTCGGAGGAAAATCTTGTAACTTACAATAGTCGCGAAGAGGCGATCAAGGCCGGTAAAAGGCCGTGCAAATCGTGTAATCCGTAAAAACAATTCGCATTCCGGGCGTTCGAGACAAAGAGAATTTAAATAATGAGACTTCAGTTTATAGTGTGTAAGGTCATGCAAAGAGAGGCGTTTTTTTGTGCCGCCCGGTCCAAAAATATTGTCGATGTCGTTTTAATGGAGCAGGGTCTGCATAATGAGCCGGACAGACTCAGGGCCGAGGTGCAGAAAGCGCTCGAAAAAACAACCGACATGCAGGGCAGGCCTTATGATGCCTCGCTGTTGGGATATGGACTGTGCAGCAACGGCATTGTAGGTCTGTCGGCGAGGATTCCGATTGTGGTGCCTCGCGGACATGACTGCGTGACATTGTTGCTCGGCTCCAAGGATAAATATCGGGAATATTTCGATTCTCATCCCGGCATTTACTGGTACAGCCCCGGCTGGATAGAGACCGGTACGCAACCGGGCAAGGAACGCAGTGAAAATCTGCTCGAACAGTACAGGCAGAAATACGGGCAGGACAATGCACAATACCTCATGGAGCTTGAGCAGGACTGGATAAAAAAGTACAGTCGGGCCGTCTATATCGATTGGGGACTCGGTGACAGCGAGTACTATAGGCAGTACACCAGGCACTGTGCCGAGTTTCTCGGCTGGGATTATGACGAGCTTGAGGGCGACCCTGATTTGTGCCGGAGACTTGTTGACGGCCAGTGGGACCGAAGCGATTTTCTCGTTGTCGAGCCGGGAAAGAAAATTAGCGAAGACCTGACGAACGAAGATATAATCACGGCCGAATGACAGAATATGCTGATAAGCGAAATAATAACACTCGTAATTTTTCTTTTGGCCGTAGCAACGGTTTATATTCTGGAATTATTGTTTCTTGCCGTCTTTGCTGTCAACAAGTTCCGAAAGAGACGTAAGACAAACATCCTCCGGACCAAATTTGCGGTTCTGGTTCATATCCTGGTGATAATCGGGATAATCTGCTTTCTGTATGGTCATTTCGTAGAGCCTTATTGGATCGAGGTGAAAATAATCCCAATTCGAACTAATAAGCTGAATCACACAAGCTTTCGTATCGTGCAAATTTCAGATATGCATTGCGACAAAAAGGCGCGAAACGAAAAGGCCGTAGTAGAGCTGATTAGTAAACTGGAGCCGGATATTATTGTTTTTACCGGCGATGCCGTAAATACTCCTTCGGTGTTGCCGAGGTTTAAGGAGACGATGAGCAGCCTCAAAGCCTCTATTGGGAAATTCGCCGTTTACGGCAATTGGGAGACCCGGCACTGGAGCGGTCTGGACTATTATACGGGAACAGGTTTTGAGCTTCTGGATGCCGATACCATTTTGCTTACTAAAAATGATGAGAAACTTTCTGTCTGCGGATTGAGCAGCGATAACTGGAAAGCTCTCGATAAAATGCTGAAGGAGCTATCGGCGGATCGTTTTAATATATTTCTCTTTCATTATCCCAGCCTGATAGAGGAAATGAGAGACTACAACGTCGATCTTTATCTCTGTGGACATACACACGGCGGGCAGGTGGCGCTGCCGTTCTATGGAGCATTGATTACCCTGTCAAAATCCGGTAAAAAATATGAATCGGGTATGTATATTGTCGGCGGTACGAAACTTTATGTTAATCGTGGAATCGGGCTGGAGACTCTACCTGCACCGCAGGTACGTTTTCTTGCCAGACCGGAAATATCTGTCTTTGACATTGGACCGGAGAAATGATTTGTCGGCATTGAGTGGGTAAATACTATGGATCTTATTACTATTGTAGCCATAGCTTTCGCATTAGCGATGGATGCCTTTGCGGTTTCTATAGCCAGCGGCGCCGCCTACAAGCAGTTACATGTAAGGCATACCCTGAGAATGGCGGTTTTTTTCGGTGGCTTTCAGGCATTTATGCCGCTGGTCGGAGCTTTGGCGGGACTTAGTTTCAAAGAATACATAACCGATTATGACCACTGGATTGCCTTTTTTATTTTAGCTGCTGTCGGCGCCAAAATGATTTATGGGTCATATAAAATCACTGAGGCCGAAAAAAATAACAGCCCTTCGAATATTCTTGTCTTGCTTGCACTCTCTGTTGCCACCAGCATCGATGCCCTGGCTATTGGTATTACTCTTTCACTTGTCGCAGCTTCCATTGTGACGGCAGTTATTGTAATAGGTTTGGTGACATTCCTGCTGTCTTATATGGGTGTAATGTTGGGCAAGAAGTTCGGACATATTTTCGAGAACAAAATCGAAGTAGTCGGTGGGCTGGTTCTGATAGCTCTCGGCGTGAAGATTCTACTTGAACATACGGTTTTCTGAGCAGGTCCTTGCGAGAAGGTGGAAAAACGATATAATGCGGACTGTCCGTTAACAGTTCGGTGCAGGGTTGTCTTATCGAAACATAAGTGGTTATTTGAATGGATTCCAAAGTATATTTTGTAAAAGCCTCTGTCAGAGACGGCGAAAAGGTGATTTCTGAAAAAGCGCGTCACTTATTTAGGACCGGCGGTTTCTCTGGAAGTTTCAAAGAGAATGATTTTACGGCGATTAAGGTCCACGTGGGGGAAGGCCGCAATAATACATATATAAAAGCCCCATACATTAAGGGATTGATTGATGAGCTGGTGGCGCTGAATACAAAGCCGTTTTTGACGGATACCAGCACATTGTATGTCGGCCAAAGAAACAATGCTCTGAATCATACGATTTTGGCCACCGAACACGGTTTTAATTCCGCCGAGCTTGGGATACCGTTCATTGTTTCCGATGGATTGTTCGGAACTACTGAAATAGCGATTGAGATAAACGGCCGACATAACAAGAAGGTCTTCATTGCGACCGATATCGTCATGTGCCAGTCGATTCTTTCCGTAGCTCACGTTACCGGACATATAATGGCCGGACTTGGAGCCACGCTCAAAACTTTAGGAATGGGTTGTGCGAGCAAAAAGGGCAAACTCAAACAGCATGCCGCAGTTAAACTCAGTATTGGAGAGAGCTGTACGCTTTGCGGTGAATGCGTGCGGCATTGTCCCGTCGATGCTATTAAACTGGGAAAAACCAAAGCGCGTATAATTCAGAGCAAATGCATCGGATGTGTGGAATGCATGGCTCATTGCCGGTTTAAAGCCGTCGAGTGCAATTGGGGTCAGGAAACCGAGGTATTACAGGAAAATATCGCCGAATACGCTCGTGGAGTGCTCCTTGGAAAGGAAGACAAAGCGGCATTTTTTAATTTTTTGATGTTGGTTACCGAAGATTGTGATTGTTTTGGTACGCCTGATATGCATACAATAGTCGATGATATCGGTATTGTCGCCTCGAGAGATCCGGTTGCGGTTGATCAGGCGGCACTGGATTTGGTAGAAAACAAGGCAGGCCGGAAACTGCAGAAATTGCTGAAGAACAAAGGAGTTGATCCGAGTTGCCAAATTGACCATGCTCAGAGAATCGGCCTGGGCAATAAACGTTATGAACTTATTGAAATACATTAACGACGAAGGGGATTCTTATGTCTCTTGGGCAGATAATACGACAAAAGCGCGAGCAGTTAAATTTTACACTTGACGAAGTCAGCAACCGTGTGGGATTTTCCAAGCCTTATCTTTCTACTATAGAGACCGGGAAGGTTAAAAATCCGCCTGGCGACGAGCTGCTGGCCAAACTTGAAAAAACTCTTGAGTTCGAACCGGGTTTATTGCTGCATATCGCTCATATCGAGGGGCTTCCCTCCGACATCAGGCATGAATACGAATCCACCGAGGCCGAGAATCAGAAATTACGGCAGATTGTCAAAAATCTTATGGACAACAAGACCGATCCGAACCAGCTTGGCGAGATTCTTTCACAAAGTGAGCTGGGAATCGAGCAGGACAAATCAACTTTGGCGGCCGGTCGGTTGGTGCCGGTGATAAACAAGGTTTCTGCAGGATATCCGAGCGATTTCAATGATTTGGATTATCCTGTAGGCATAGCCGACGATTATGTTCGCTGTCCGGATTTGCACGACCCGAATGCCTTTGCCGTACGGGTTGTCGGCGATTCGATGGAGCCCAAATTCTGTGAAGGTGACATAGTTATTTTCTCGCCTGCAACCGAAGTCCACAACGGCGACGATTGCTTCGTTCGTTTTACTACGCCGCACGAGACGACCTTTAAGAGGGTGTTCTTTGAGCCGGAAAACAAAATACGCCTTCAGCCGAGAAACGATAAATATCCCCCCTCAATTATCAACGGTGACCGCATCAACGGCCTGTACCGTGCCATAGTAAGGTACGAAAAACTATAGGATAGCGTCATTTCGACCGAAATGAGCACTGATTTTTTGTGCGAATGAAGCGGAGAAATCTTTTCAAAATTAGATTCCACTTCAATATTCTTTAATCCAGAACCTCGATAATAGCATGGATTCCCACTGGAGTTTGCCCCTTAGGTGCGGGAATGACATAGTCATTAGCCAGGTTATAACCGATCAAATTTTCTCTCTTGCACATCTTTGTAAAGCAGTATAGAATTTTTACATAAGATGCAGGCGAGTAAATCCTGGATTTGTAAAAATAAAGAGGTGGGAGCAATACCATGAGGTATCTCTGTGTAATCCTCACTTTTTATTACAGTGAGATCTGAATTTTAAAAAATAATGAATAGTAAGAAGAAAAGTGAAAAAAACGCGTGTGATGCTTTTATTGAAATTCTCCAGAAGATAACAGGTGTAACATACAAAGAAGTTGACAGACCAGATGAGAAAAATAGTGTCACTCAAGATATTGATTTTATTTTAAACGCAAATCTTGAAAACGCTCGATATCCCAAAATTGCGGTCGAACATACTATTATAGAAGCTCATGAAAAACAAAAAGAATATGTTAATCAATTGAACGGTATTGAAAAGGAAATCGATCAGAAATGTCAAGGAAAATTGCCAATTGACAGTTGTTTTAATCTAAGTGCTCCGCTTTCTCTTATTGCAGGGATGAATAAAAGGAAAAAAGCTCAATTTGTTGAGGAAATGTCAAGTTGGATTCCTTATGTTGCGAAATCTTTAACTACTAATCAACAATCTTCACGAATATACAATAAACATAAAGTAACTTTATGGTGTATTGGCTCATTTTCAGAGTTCAATGGGACCATTGGAATGATATCATTGAGACCAGAAGATTCTAGAAGGAAAAGACAGGATAGATTCCGCAGGGCAATTGAAGATAAATTGCCAAAGCTTATGAAGTACAAAGAAATTGGATTTGCCACAGCTCTTTTATTGGAAGATATTAGCCTATCCCATCTTAATCCTGGGGGCAACTTAAAGGATCTGATACCTGATCAATATCACTCAGAATTCTATTCAAAAATAGACTATGTTATTATATTTTTTTCCCGTGAAAATAAAATGTTTAGAGGGCATATATGGAAAGAAGAGTCTAAAATATATTCAGAAATTCCATACAATCGCATGTTTAGATTTCATCAATAATAGCTTGTTTTTTAATGGCATATTTTTTCACAAAAGTTCATTGCTTTTGGCGTGCTAAGTGCGTACAATTCGAGGCTATCTATTCGATAGATAAGCTTAATAATACTAAAAAACGCTTTCTATTTCCTTAAATCTGACTCAACAGGGACGGATTTGGTCATAGTGCTGAAAGGATATTTTTCATGGGACGACGCAGAGACAGACTTAATAAACGACGGGTAAAACAGATTAAAACACGAAGGGCTAATACCCCTCGCAAGGCCAAAGAACGTGCACGCAAAGCCGCTCAAGCCGCTGGTAGTGCCGATTAAGGGAAGGGTGGAAGACATATCTGTTTTTTTCAAAAAGTCGTGTTCTCTTACTACATTTTTTGACCGGCGACGGCTAAGACCAGCGCGAATACTTTGGCTGCTCCGGCATTTTTCAGTGTCTTTGCACATTCATTTAACGTTGCCCCGGTTGTTTTGATATCATCGACAAGGCAGATTGTCCGGCCGGTAAAGTTGTGTCTATCGCGAACGGCGAAGGCACCGGCCACGTTCCTTGCACGCGCTGCGGGACTTGCCATCCTTGGTTGCGTTTTAGTGCGGCGGATGCGGACAAGATCTGTGCTTATTTTTACTGTTGGGTTCTTCAGCTTATTGATTAATATATGAGATTGATTGTAGCCCCGGGCCAATCGCCTGGACCAGTGAAGCGGAACAGGAATAAAGAATTCTATTTCGTCCCGAAAACCACCACCCTGTAAAGCGGCATCGGCTAAAAAACCAAGGATTTTATCCAATTCCGTTTTGCCGTTTTTAAATGCCACTATCATGTGTTGAAGGCTATGGGCGTATAGACCGGCGCGGGCTATCTGGTCGAAATGTATTGTTTTACCCTGACAATCCGGGCAGGCACCTTCTAATTGGGCGGCTCTACCGGCATCTTGGCCGCAGCGCCGGCAGTAATCGGCCATAGTACATGTTAAAAGCTCCTTCCAGCAATTATTACACAGACCGTTGTCCGTTTCGCAGATGTTTTCACGACAATTAATGCAGACCGCCGGCCAAAAGAGTTGGTTTATGCTTTGAATCAGTAATGTACCGGCCTGTTTTACGGGAAAGGGAATATTTTTTTGCTTTTTCCTGTTCATTTGAGCGATTTTATAGAAACAAATTGACAATAACAACTGTAAATTTCTAAAGGTTGATCATTTTACTAAAATCGCTCCTTCATAAGAAATATTTATTAATAGTTTACTATATCTGATATAGACAGCCACAATAATAATAATGATTCAAGGTGAATAATTTTATAACCATATTGTTGGCAATATGTTACATTCTTTTCTTATGTACAAAAGGAGATGTTCTTTGGAATATGACATTGACTAAAGTGGTAATAGTTCATATAATTAATTTTTTATGACAAAAGCAGTAAGAACAACCGGAAAGAAACGGACAAGAAAATCCTCCTCCAAAACTGCCAGAGTCAAGAGTAGAAAAGCTTTCAGAAGCTATCAGCAAGCTATTGACTACCTGTTTAAGAGGACAGATTACGAGAAGGAAGAAGCTCTGCGCTATAATATAACGACGTTCAGCCTGGAAAGAATGGAGAAGTTACTTTCGTTATTAGGCGATCCACATAGAAAAATCCCTACAGTTCATATAGCCGGTACAAAAGGAAAAGGCTCGACGGCTACGATGTTGGCCAAAATGCTTGAGGCGAACGATTATAAGGTTGGATTATACACTTCTCCACATATCCTGCACCTGCATGAGCGTATTTCGATTAATTCGGAAATGGTGAGTGAATCAGAAATGCGGGGCCTGCTGAATCGCGTCTATGCTCCTGTTGAAAAGATGTCGAAGACCGATCCTCCTACTTTTTTCGAGATTATGACGGCTTTGGCATTCATGCATTTTACCGATAAGCAGGTCGATATCGCTATCATTGAGACCGGTTTGGGGGGGAGATTGGATAGCACCAATGTTATCAAGCCTGCGGTTATCGGTATAACCAGCCTGAGTATCGACCATCAACAACAGCTTGGTGAAACAATCGACAGCATTGCTATGGAGAAAGCCGGCGTTTTGAAACGTGGCGTCCCGGTTGTTACCGTTCAGCAGGAACCGGCGGCAATGAATGTTTTGAGAACAACTGCTATTTCTCTAAAGGCCCCTTTAAGTGTGACCGGCAGTGATATCGATTTTTCACACAGATTCGAAACGTCGCGTGAGCACGGTCCCCATACAAGGGTCTGCCTGACAACCCCGACAAGCAAATTCGAACACTTAAAAGTGCCTCTGCACGGCAAACACCAGGCAATTAACTGCGGTTTGGCTCTGGCTATGCTGGATAAGCTCAAATCAGTCGGTTTTAAGATTGATAATGAAAAGGCATCCGAAGGATTGCAAAAAGTCACTTTGCCGGGCCGAATGGAGATGATCTCAAACGACCCGAGAATCATGATAGATGCCGCTCATAATGCGGCCAGTATTCGGGCACTGATTCATGCTATAGGGCAGAATATTCCTTATGATTCCATGGTAGTCATCTTCGGCTGTAACAACGACAAAGATATTATGGGGATGCTGCATGAATTACAATATGGTGCCGACAAGGTGATTTTCACCCGCAGCAATTCTGCCAAGGCGGTCTCTCCGGAGGATTTGGCTGAGATGTATACGGAATTATGCGGTAAGATGTGCCAAAGCGCCCCCAGTCTGGATCCAGCCCTGCAACTCGCAAAGAGTGCCGTCAGTAGGGAAGATTTGATTTGTATTACCGGCAGTTTCTATCTCATCGGCCAGGCAAAAATGCGGTTCAAGCCAAATGTGATACTTTCAAGTGTCTAATCTTCGGTTATAGTTTTTCTGAGTATCATGCCTGTTTTTCTACTCCTTGACCGGCAATTTTCTGTCCCGAACTATTTTCAATTTGCAATAAGGTAGAATCTGGGTTAAAAATCCTTCATTCCAGTATCAGGAACTTGCAATAAGGAGTAAGTCGTGGCGGATGAGAAAAAGTATATCGCTGTTGATCTCGGTGCCGAGAGCGGCAGAGTTATGATCGGCTCAGTTTCGGATGATAGACTCGTTTTGGAGGAAATTCATCGTTTCGGGAACGGGCCGATCAAGGAGAATGGCTCTCTGAAGTGGGATTTTGACAAGCTCATTTCCGAAATAAAAGCCGGTATAAGCAAGGCGGTGAAAACAGCGGGGAATGGTATTGCCGGGATTGGCGTCGATAGCTGGGGTGTTGATTTCGGTCTGCTTGACGACGCCGGTGAGCTGATTGAAAATCCGTATCACTACCGCGACAGCCGAACCAACGGAATGATGGAAAAAGCTTTTGAACTGCTGAGCAAGCGGGAAATTTACGAGAATACCGGCCTGCAATTCATGCAGCTTAACAGTGTTTATCAATTGCTTGCGATGCGTTTTGCTAATTCACCCGCTCTGGCAAAGGTAAAGAATCTGGTTTTTATGGCTGATTTGGTCAGCTACTTTCTGTGCGGCGAGATTTTCGCCGAGTACAGCCTTGCCAGCACCTCCCAGTTTATGGATATGAAGACCGGCCGGTGGTCGAAAGAAGTTTTAGACAGGCTTTCTCTGCCGGTCGATATTTTGCCGAAGGTCGTTAAGCCCGGCACCATAGTAGGGCGGTTGTCTCCGGAAATCCAAAAAGAGCTTGGCTGTGGACATGTCCCTGTGATTGCGATTGGATCGCATGATACCGCTTCGGCGATTGCCGGTGTGCCGGCGGGGCGGGGTAACTGGGCATATTTGTCATCGGGTACCTGGAGCCTGATGGGGGTGGAAATACCGGAAGCAATCATAAACGATAAGACATTCGAATACGAGTTCACGAACGAAGGCGGCATCGAAAATACAATCCGACTGTTAAAAAATATCATGGGGCTGTGGCTGATACAGGAATGTCGCAGGCAATGGCAAGAAGAAGGGACTGATTTGTCTTATGGCGAGCTGACGGCAATGGCGGAAAAAGCTGAGCCGTTTGCAGGTTTTTTAAACGTAGATGACAGCGTTTTTCTCGCTCCCGGAGATATGCCGAAAAGAATCAACGAATATCTGGCCCGGACCGGACAAAAAACAACTGAGGATAAAGGGCAAATGAATAGAATCGTTATGGAAAGTCTGGCTCTTAAATACAGGCATGTGATGGACGCCATCGAGGATGTTACAGGCAATACAATAGAGATTCTTCACATCGTCGGAGGCGGGATTAAAAATGAGCTGCTTTGCCAATTCACAGCCAATGCAACCGGCAAGAAAGTAATCGCAGGTCCTATCGAGGCGACCGCCAGCGGCAATATCCTGATGCAGGCAAAAGCGACAGGTCAGATAGAGACGTTAGACCAGGCCAGGAAAATCGTCCGGAATTCCTTCGACCTCAAAGAATACCAACCTCAAAATGAGTCACTTTGGCAAGAAAAATACAATGAGCTAAAGTGCTTGAAGTGAGCTAAAGTGATAAGTTGTAATTTTAGGCACTTTAGTCATTTCAAACTTTAGGCACTTCCGGAAAGGTTTGAGATTGTTTGAAGAACTTGAAAAGCAGTTAGATAGCTTCGATTCCACCGAGAGAAAACAGGCTTTGACGTCACTATGTGAAAAAGTGGCATCGGGTAAAATCAATATGCCCGAGGCCGGAACAGATGTTAATCTTCACTGTCATACTTTCTTTTCTTATAACAGCTACGGCTATTCCCCGAGTAAATTTGCGTACCTGGCGCGCAAGGCGGGATTGGCTGTTGCCGGTGTCGTTGATTTTGATGTCTTGGATGCACTGGAAGAATTTCTCGAAGTGGCGAAACTTCTCGGTCTTAAAGGATGTACCGGATTGGAGACTCGGGTGTTTGTGCCGGAATTCGCAACAAGAGTAATGACATCACCGGGCGAGCCTGGCATTACATACCATATGGGGATGGGATTCCCAAAAGCTCAATTGGAGGGCGAGCAAAAAGAATTTTTGCTGAATCTTCGCCGGACGGCCCAACAGAGAAATCGGGACCTAATGAGCAGAGTCAATCGCCATCTCAAACCCGCCGAATTGGATTATGAACGGGATGTGCTTGTTTTAACACCGGCCGGCAATGCGACCGAACGTCACATCAGCCTCGCTTATGCCCGCAAGGCGGCGGAAATCTTCGGCACAGGACAGGCCTTGGGTGATTTCTGGAGTGAAAAGCTCGGCGTAGAAATCAAGTCAGCAGAACTGTCTGACAGCAGGGAGCTTCTCAATACGATTCGGGCGAAAACAATGAAGCGCGGCGGAGTCGGATACGTCCAGCCGGATACCGGCTCGTTTCCACTGATGGCCGATACTAACAAATTCATCCTTGCCGCCGGAGGGATGCCTGTGCATACTTGGCTGGACGGGACAAGTGATGGAGAAAAGGCCATCGAGGAATTGCTGGATGTTTCGATGAGCACAGGGTCCGTAGCTTTGAATATTATCCCGGACCGCAATTACACGCCCGGTGCGAAAGACGTGAAGCTCGAAAACCTTTACGCGGTTGTGGAAGTGGCTGAAAAGCGACATTTGCCCGTTGTAGTCGGGACGGAGATGAACAGCCCCGGGCAGAAATTCGTGGATAGTTTCGATATACCCGAGCTGGCCGGGCTTGTGCCGATATTTTTGAAAGGCGCCCATATTGTTTATGCCCATTCGGTGCTTCAGCAGCAGTGCGGTCTGGGTTATACCAGCCGGTGGGCCGCGAAAAATTTCAAGAGCGTTGCCGAGAAGAACGAATTTTTCCGGATGCTTGGAAGCTCGCTTGAGCCGCAGAATGAAAATAAGCTTGCCGGATTGAGTGAAGATACGACCGCCGAACAAATATTAGGCATATTTGAAAAGTAGAGAAAATTGTGGGGAACGAACAATGCTGAATCTACCGGATGAGCAATATGCTATGCAACTGGTTGGGCCGGATAAGCTTGTCCTGAATAAATCCAAAGAAGTTTTCAGGCCGGGAAGGCATCAGTTGCTTTGCCGCGTGGAGGCGGTGGGGCTTTGCTTTTCCGATTTGAAATTACTCAAGCAATTTTCCAGCCATGTTCGTAAAAGTCAGATTGTTTACGGTATCGATCTTGAAATTCTGGAAAGGATTCCCAGTTATGTCCCCGGTGAAGCTCCAACGGTTCCCGGGCACGAAGCTGTTGTTAGAATTGAGGCCGTTGGTGACGGAGTAAGTGATTTTGAGCCGGGCCGGAGATACCTTGTGCAAACGGATTATCGCTGGCTTCCAACCGTTGCGAGCAGCAATGCGGCGTTCGGATATAATTTCGAGGGGGCATTGCAGGAATATGTCCTGATGGATACGAGGATCATCACATCTCCGGAAGGAGATTCGATGCTTCTGCCGGTCGGCGAGGAACTTTCCTGCTCGGCGATTGCACTGGTTGAGCCATGGGCCTGTGTCGAAGATGCCTATGCCTCCAAGGAACGTACCGGCATAAAAGCCGGCGGTAAAATGCTCGTCGTTGCCGATAATGATGTGACCGAAGGCGTTTTTGAAAATCTGTTCGACCAGTACGACCGACCCGGACAAATAACCTGGCTGGGCCGGTCTGCACCGCCGAACAAACTTAGCGTGCCGGTGAAAAAAGCTGCTGATATATCGGGTTTACCCGATGCCGGATTTGACGACGTGATTTATTTCGGGAGCAATGCCGAAATTATCGAATCGTTATTTGCAAAGATAGGTACGAGCGGCTTATTGAATATGGTGCTTTGCGGGGGAAATTTCGGCAGGGAGATTGTCACCCCGGTAGGGAGAGTTCACTACGGCGGTATTCGGATAATTGGCACGAAAGGTTCGGACCCGGCCGAATCCATGGAAATAATCCCCGATACCGACGAGATACGACCGGATGACAGAATTAATATTGTTGGAGCGGGAGGGCCTATGGGTCTGATGCATGTTGTCCGCAACATCTGTCAGGGCGTTGAGAGAATCAGTGTTTTTGCCGGTGACGTGGACGACGGCAGACTGGCAACTTTATCAAAGATCGCCGAGCCTTTAGCAGAAAAAAACTCCATTTGGTATCAGACATATAACCCGACGAAAGAAAAAATCACCGAAGCTTTCGACTACACGGCTTTAATGGCGCCGATACCCGCCTTGGTTGCTGCCGCGATAAAAGAAACCGCGCCGCGTGGCCTTATTAATATTTTCGCCGGTATCCCCGCTACGGTGACAGGGCAGATAGACCTTGATATGTATATCGAAAAAGGATTATTTTTCATCGGGACAAGCGGTTCGACTTTGGATGATATGAAACGGATGCTGGAAAAAGTCGAGTCGGGCAAGCTCGATACGAATCTTAGCGTAGCCGCAGTGTGCGGCCTTGCCGGCGCTACCGATGGGATACGTGCGGTTGAAAATAGGTCCATAGCGGGTAAAATAATCGTTTATCCGGCCTGCAGGACTATGGGCTTGGTGCCGTTAAATGAAATGGAACAGAAAATGCCCGATGTCGCGGACTGCCTTAATGACGGGCTCTGGACAAAACAGGCTGAGCAAAAACTTCTGGAAAAATATAAGGATTAATGGATCAAATTTAATTTGGAGCAAGAGCGTTATTATGAAAAATTTTGAACAGGCTTATGAGTTAGCTAAGCAGCGTTACGCCGAGTTAGGTGTTGATACTGACGATGTGATGAAACGACTGAAAAAGATTGCCATATCGCTGCACTGCTGGCAGGGTGACGATGTCGGTGGTTTTGAAACTGTCGGTGCGGAACTTTCCGGCGGGGGGATCCAGGCCACTGGTAATTACCCGGGTAAGGCCCGTACAATTGACGAATTACGCTCCGACATAGAAAAAGCGCTGTCTTTGATTCCCGGCAAACATCGGCTGAATCTTCACGCGTGTTATCTGGACAACGGCGGAAAGTTTGTCGATCGCAACGAGATAACCGTCGGGCACTTCCAGAGCTGGATTGACTGGGCAAAGGCCAACGGCCTGGGGATGGACTTTAATCCGACATATTTTTCCCACGAAAAAGCCGCAGATGGTTTCACGCTCAGCCACATCGATAAGGGCATTCGCGATTTCTGGATCGAACACGGTATTGCCTGCCGGAAAATCGGAGCAGAAATGGGAAAGCAGCTCGGCAGCACGACAGTCACGAATGTATGGATTCCCGATGGGCATAAAGATGTACCTGTTGACCGTTGGGGACCGAGGGCACGATTAATCGGTTCGCTGGATAAGATTTTTGCCGAGAAGCTCGACCCGAGGGTCCATTTGGATGCGGTCGAATCGAAGCTCTTCGGTATCGGCGCCGAAAGTTACACGGTCGGCTCACATGAATTTTATTTGGGCTACACCGTGTCACGGCAAAAGCTGCTGTGTCTGGATGCCGGGCATTTTCATCCGACGGAGGTAATTTCAGATAAAATATCGTCCGTGCTAATGTTCGTGCCGGAGCTGCTTTTGCATGTGAGCCGCCCGGTTCGCTGGGACAGTGACCACGTGGTGATTCTCAACGACGAGTTGTGTGCCATTGCACAGGAAATTATCCGCAGCGGCAAACTCGACAAAATTCATATCGGGCTGGACTTTTTCGACGCAAGCATAAATCGGGTGGCCGCCTGGGTCATCGGGACGCGCTGTATGATAAAAGCGCTGCTTCTGGCACTGCTGGAGCCGGCGGAAAAACTTCGTGCAGCCGAACAAAGCGGCGATTATACTACACGTCTGGCCATACTCGAAGAGCTTAAGACTCTGCCCTTCGGCGCGGTATGGGATTATTACTGCACCAGGCAGGATGTGCCTGTCGGAGCCGAATGGCTAAAAGAAGTAAGGCAATACGAAGATAAAGTGACGAACTTAAGATAAAGTCGTTAAACATAATAAGGAAAGGAGAACAAATGGCGAGCGTAAGTAAGGATGGTGCCATAAAGGGATTGGATGCGCTCTATGAATTCGAGCGGGAGCCGGTCTCACAGGACAAGCTTCAGCCGGGCAAACATTTTGCCGGAGTTTTTGCCGGTGAGCATGTTGCCGGTACCGAATTTGTTATCGGTGCGACGTTTGTCACCTGGGGTGCAAGTGCTTACGACATGTTTGTCGGGCTGCTGCTTGGCAACTTGATGGCGGTGCTGACCTGGACGTTTATTTGTGCTCCGATAGCAGTCAGAACGCGGCTGACTCTTTATTGGTATCTTCGCAAAATAGCCGGGCCTGTCACGACAACGGTATATAATCTTCTTAATGCAGCCCTGTTTTGTATTTTGGCCGGATGCATGATAACCGTTTCGGCTTCGGCGGTTCGCACCGTCATCGGTACGGAACGATATGCTTCGGGTATCGCTCCGCAGGTGGGCTGGCTGCCGACCGATGTAAGATTTGTTCTGATTGTTGTGGTCGTAGGTGCGGTCGTTGTCACGCTGGCTATTCTCGGTTTCAAAAAGCTGGCTCAGTTTGCGGAAGTCTGCTCGCCGTGGATGTTTTTGATGTTCATCGCCGGAGCGGTGATAATGCTTCCCCGCCTGGCCGGTGAAATGTTTGAAAGCGGGAGGATCGGCAGTTTTCAGGATTTCTGGGATTTGGCAAATAAATCCGTCTGGACCGGTGTTGCCCCGGAGGGCAATCCGAAAATGACTTTCTGGCACGTCGCCGCCTTTGCGTGGATATGTAATCTTGCCATGCACGGCGGTCTTTCGGATATGGCACTTTTCCGCTATGCTAAAAAATCTTCCTACGGCTTGTATTCGGCTTTCGGTATGTTATTAGGCCATTATTTGGCATGGATTTGTGCCGGAATAATGGGCGCAGGAGCGGCTCTCGCATTGGGAATGAGCCTGACACAGCTCGACGCCGGCGGTGTCGCCTGGGAAGCGCTCGGTGTAGCCGGTATCATTGCGGTTGTGATTGCCGGATGGACGACCTCGAATCCCACATTGTACAGGGCCGGGCTTGCTTTTCAGGCGGTGACGCCCGGCTGGCCGAGATGGGTGGTGACATTGGTGGCCGGAGCGGTGACGACGGCTGTCGCCTGTTCGCCGTTCGTATTCACGAAGCTATTGGATTTCGTCGGATTATACGGCCTGCTGCTGGTTCCCGTCGGTGCGATTGTTTTTATCGAGCACTGGATATTCCCAAAAATCGGTTTTACCCAGTTCTGGGTCTCTAAAAAGAAGCTGCTCGTGAGCTGGCCCGCTTTGGCAAGCTGGTTGATATCTATTGTGGTTGCTCTTGTAATTGCTCAGGACAGTCCTTTGGTGAGTTTGTTGAGGTGGATTGGCATTGAAGCCATTGCAGATGTTTTGAGTAAGCTTGGTTTCCTGCATTTGTTCTTTTTGTTTGTGCCGGTTTGGCTGCTGACCTCGGTGCTGTATATTGTTTTCGCCTCGATGGCCGGCGCAAGAGAGAAGTTCACCGGTCAGCCGGGAGAATATACCGAAACCGGACATAGCACAGAGTCGAAGGAACCGGCCAAGACGAAACAGCAGGGATACGGCAAAGATCCCGTCTTGACGGCATGTGCGATTATCGCCTTGGCGTCACTTGCTGCGTGTGTGATTTTGCCGCTCTGGGTGTACTTATCCGACAGTGCTGATTACCTGAAAAATCTCGCTACCTTCAAGAGCATTCTGATTTGGCCGACTTTGATTTATTTTGTCACTGCGACAATATGGAATGTTAAAAGGAGCAAAGCAAAATAAAAGCCGATCAAAAGGGATAGAAAACGATGGATAAAGCATTGGCGGATCTGATAAAAATTTCGAATACGACGGGAAAGGATTCGAGTCTCGTAGCAGGCGGCGGCGGCAATACATCTGTCAAGACCGACGACGGCAAATTCATGTACATCAAAGCCAGCGGGACTGCATTAAAAGATATGAGCTCAAAAATAGGCTGGCGAAGAATGCGCCTTGAGCCGGTCCTTTCAATCATCCGGGACAACACTCTGGCGAAGCTTGATGCCTCCGTTCGGGAGCCGGAAGTTGTTGATCGGCTGCTGCTTGCCTGCGATGACAACGTGACAAGCGGCGCAAGACCGTCCGTGGAGTCACATCTTCATGCCTGTCTGGATAAGTACGTGATTCATTTACATCCTTTGGTATTGGCTGCATACGTCAGTGCTAAAAACGGCAGGGCAAGACTCGAAAAACTTTTTGAAGGTGAAAAACTGCTGCCGCTCTGGGTGCCGTATGCGGACCCGGGTTTTATGTTAGCGAAGAAAATCGCCGGTCTCGTCGATAAATATCAAAAACAGCACGGCAAAAAGCCGGCGGTTATGCTTCTTCAAAAGCATGGTCTTTTTGTGACAGCCGGCACAACCGATGCTGCATTGCGACTGGTTCGAAAGGTAATTAAAACCTGCCGGAGTCAATTAAAACCGTTTAAAGCACGCAAGATAAAATTCCCTTCCAAAGAAAAAATTAGCAGGGCAAGCAAATCGATACACCAAGCTGTTCTCGATGCGACCGGGCGGAATGTGCCGGTCAATTTCTACGGCGCCGATGAAAATGTTGCCGTATTCATGCAGCGAAAAGATGCGAAGAAACTATTGGCAACGCCTGCTTTGAATCCGGATGAGCTGGTATATGCGAACGGCTCGGCAATGTGGCTGGAAAAATGCGACAGTAAAATAATATCGCGGAAACTGAAATCTCTGATTGCAAGAGGGCAAAAACCCGCTGCAGCATTTGTGATAAAAGGTCTGGGGCTGTTTGTCGCCGCCAATGAAAAAACGGCTCCGGTCATCGCAGAAATAACGACCGGCTCACTTTTTGTCCGTATGCATGCCCAAAGATTCGGCGGAATAAAGCCCTTAAACAAGCGCCAGCAGGATTTTATCAATAACTGGGAAGCGGAGGCATTCCGCAAGCAGCAGGCCGGTTAAACAATCTAATATTATTTCAAGGCGTTTGAATCCATTGGCCTGTGTGCAGCAGTTTAAACGATTTGATTTTCCAGCTCTCATCGGGTCGGGTAACAGTGATTGTATAACGTAGTGGATGTTCAGTACGTGAAGAATCGAATGAAACGTCACTTAGATGTAAGTTGTTGATATCAAAATAAAATCCTTGAAGATCATCGGGTGTATCAAACAGCTTTTGCACTGTAATGTTTTCATAGTCTATATTCATGTCGTTCTCGGCGGCATAAGCACGAAGTGCAACGGCTACAAAACCGGCTAAAGATTTTCCTTCCTCCCATTTTGCCAGTTCTATACTGTTGTCCGGTAGAGTATCTTTGGCAGATTCCGTCGGTGTTTGTTCTGACGTAGGCTGTGAAGTTTCTTCTTGTTGTGGCTCATCCTTTTTACAACCATAGAGGCTAATCCCAATGATCGTACATGCAAAAAAAATGGTATAGACTTTTTTTACACTGTTTTTTGAGTTGGTTGAATGTTTGTGTTTCATTTTTTTCTCCCTTGCTTAATTCTTTCAGAAAATAGCCGCTTTAAGTAACTTTGCTTTATTGGATATATCTTTCTGTAATATTCTAACGCCTTCTGTACTGGTGTCAAAAATTGTTTTCACCGGTAGGTGTATTAATAGTGACGATTTAGTTTTTTGTCAATTCGGTTCTATAAGCTCATTTGCGGAACCAGGTTTTGAAAAAAGTGGCAAAATAGAAACACCGCGGTTGCTTTTTGGGCCTAAATTGTGCTATAGTACCGGTTCTTAGTATTTTTAATGAATATTTTTAGAATTTATCAGGAATTGTGGCATGAAGTTTAGTATTGAGGATACTCGAAAAAAACCGGCCCCGAAGGTAAAAGACCTTATCAAGAATAAATCTATCAGCCTTGAAGACGTAACTGACTGGTTAAGAACGATTTATGAGATTAGGTTTTTCGAAGAAAAGGTTTTCGAGCTTCTGGGTCAGAATATTATCAAGGGTGCCTCACATCTTTATGCCGGCGAAGAAGCAGTTGCCGTCGGAGCGATCGCGGCTATCGAACGTGGCGATGTCATAGGCTCGACCCACCGAGGCCACGGACATTGCGGGGCCATAGGCAATAAATATGCAGACAGCGAGAAAGAACGCCAGGACCACTGGAATCAAATGATGGCCGAGTTGATGGGCAAAGAAACCGGTTACTGCAAGGGCAGGGGCGGCTCGATGCATATCGCTGAGGTTTCCAAATGCAACAATCTCGGCTCAACCGGCATTGTCGGCGGCAATCAGGCGCCGGCGGTCGGAGCGGCATTAGCGGAAAAATTTAAAAAGTCCGGCAAAGTCGTACTTTCTTTCTTCGGAGATGGCGCAACCAATACCGGCAGTTTTCATGAAGCTATGAATATGGCCTCGACTTTGGCCGTGCCGTTAGTGGCTATTATTGAAAATAATCTTTACGGCATGAGCGTGCCGTTCTCCGGCAGTGAGGTCGATGGCGCAGTCAAAGCCAGTAACGTTGAGGATATTGCGATAAGGGCGGCTGCTTATGATGTCCCGGGAATGATTGTGGATGGTCAGGATGCACTTGCTGTTTTTCTTGCGGTTGGTGCCGCCGTCAAGGAGGCCCGAAAGAATTGCCGGATGACGATAATCGAGGCCAAAACCTATCGCTGGTACGGGCACAGCCGGAGTGACCCGCGTGCCTATCGAACGAAGGCGGAGGAAAAGGCCTGGCACCAGCGTGACCCGATCACGGTCCTGCGTACAAAATTGCTGGATGATGAACTCTGCACGCAGGAACGATTGGATGAAATAAAAGACAAGGCCTTTGCGGCAATCGAAGAAGCAACGAAGTTTGGCATGGACAGCCCCTGGCCGAATGTTGCCGATTTGACTAAAGACGTTTATGTTGATGAGAGTTATCCGGCGGAAGTTATCGAAGCGGATAAAGTTACTTCGGCAAAGGTAACAGAAGCGACAGCAGCTTTTGAAACGGCGCTCGCCTCATCTACGGCCAAAACTAAAAAGGAAGCCGCCGAGCAGGCCCGGGGAGAGGTTAAATCAAAATTCGGTATGGATATAGTTACAATCGGACAGGCAGTCTCCGCCGCCCAGGCTGAAGAACTCCGGAGGGACAAGAATGTTTTTTTGATGGGCGAGGACGTCGGTCTTTACGGTGGTGCATACCAGGCTACTCGGGGACTATTGACCGAATTCGGGACAGAAAGAGTCATCGATACGGCTATATCCGAGGCCGCTATTGCGGGTGCCGCCGTTGGTGCGGCCCTTCGGGGTATGCGGCCGGTCGCTGAAATTATGTACGTCGATTTTGTCACGATTGCTATGGATCAGCTTGTTCACGTCGGGGCTTATAACCGCTATATGTTCGGTGGAAAGGCCAAAGTGCCGATGGTCCTGCGAACCGAAGGCGGTGTGGGAAGATGTATCGCCGCCCACCATTCGGAGTCACTCGAAGCATGGCTGATGCACGCGCCGGGACTTTATGTTGTTATGCCATCAACGCCTTACGATGCAAAGGGTTTGCTTAAGGCGGCCATACGCAGTGACAATCCTGTGGTTTTCATCGAGCACAAGGCGACCTACGGGCAGCTCGGAGCGGTGCCGGAAGGCGATTATATTATCCCTCTCGGTGTGGCGGATATTAAGAAGCCCGGTAGTGATGTGACAATCGTCAGCTACAGCAGGATGGCGATGTGGTCTTTGGATGCAGCTAAAATTCTTGCCGAGAAGCACGGTATAGAAACCGAGGTTATCGACCTGCGTACGCTCAAGCCGATGGATATCGAGACGGTCGCCCAGTCGGTCCGCAAGACCGGACGGCTGATTACGGTCAGCGAAGGTTTCTGCATGTGCGGGGCCGGCAGAGAAATAAGCGGCCGGTTTATGGAATATGAATTTGGGGACGGTTCACACGGTTTCGATTATCTCGATGCGGCGCCGGTAAATCTTGCGGCGGCCGATGTCCCGCCGCCTATGAGCGAGCCTCTGGAATTAGCAAGCATTCCAAGTGTCGAATCGATTGTGGAAGCCGTGAAAAAGATTGTAGGGACGTAAATCCCGATTTTCAATTTATGATATATAATTTGAATTAAATAAGGATTTTGTAAATGGCGAAAGAAGTTAGACTACCGCAGCTTGGCCAGACGATGGAGGAAGGCACAATTGTTAACTGCCTGGTCAAAGTTGGGGATGAAGTCAAAAAAGGTGACGTGATTTTCGAGATAGAGACGGACAAGGCAACGCTGGAGATGGAATCTCCGGCCGATGGTTTCGTCAAGCTCATTCTTGTAAAGACGGATGAAACCTTGCCGATAGGTGAGCCGCTTTTAGTTCTGGGAGGAAAAAATGAGGATGTGCCGCAAAGTTTTGTCGATTCGCTAAAAGGCGAGGTTTCTGCTGCGTCTGATACCACACAGACAGCACCGGCTGCTGTTGAGCCGGCCAAGGTCGAGCCTGAACCTGTCAAATCGGCGGGCAAAATTATGGTGTCACCGAGAGCAAAAAAATTAGCGGCAGACCTCGGCGTCGATTTGGCAACGGTAACAGGAACCGGACCGGCGGGAAAAATCACCGAACAGGATATCAAAGCTGCCGCCGACGCAAAACCGGCACCGGCTGCTCAGGCAAAGGTTTCCGAAGCAGATATCAAACTCGGCCAGACGATCGCCTTAAACAGGCTTCAGAAAATCACCGCCGAAAGGATGCTCAAATCCAAACGTGAAATACCGTGTTTTTACCTGACGGTCAGGGCCGATGTCACGAAGCTGGTTGAGCTGCGTACCAAAATGAACCAGGACGGCGGTATAAAAACCTCCTACAACGATTTTATTATCAAGGCGGTTGCAATGGGACTCGAAAATTATCCCATTATGACAGGCCAGTTGGAAGGTGAAAATATCAAATTAGCGGAAGCTATCAATATCGGCCTTGCGATTTCCGTGCCGGACGGCTTAGTGGCGCCGATTCTTAAGGACGTCAACAAAAAAGACATCAAGCAAATTGCCGGTGACAGTCAGGCTTTGATTGAAAAAGCTCGGAATAATAAATTAGCTCCGACGGATTTGGAGGGCGGCTGCATTACCGTAAGCAATCTCGGCGCTTTCGGTATAGATAACTTCATCCCGATTGTTGTCCCCGGCCAATGCAGTATATTGGGAATCGGCCGTATTACAGATACGTGCGTGCCGGACAACGGCAATATCCTCATAAGGAAGCTGATGAATATGACTCTGTCCGTGGACCACAAGGTCGCCAACGGTGCTTATGCAGCACGTTTTCTTGATTTCGTAAGAAAACAATTGGAGAACGGGAGCTTTTAATAATCAAGGAGATGAGAAAATACTCATGTCTTCCAATATTTGAACAAGATTGTGAATAAAGACATCCTTTCGGAAAGGAGTATTTCAAAATGGCCAAAGCAGTAGAAGCGAAACATTTGCCGAATATAAGAAAGGCTACGCCTAAAGTTCCGGTGATTGGGGTTTTTGCCACGAGCGATCCTCGTATTGATAAGGATAGCCGGATTCGGTGCCGGAACATTGTAAAGATGGCCGCTGATACTATTAGCGGAGCGGTGGTTCTGCCGGACAAGACTCCTGTGCCGGTGGTTTATTCGACCGTGTTAGTTGACGGCGAGGCACAGGCAGATATTGTCGCGCAGCAGTTTCGCAAAGCCGGTGTGGATATTATCGTTTTAGTGCCGGATACGTGGGCGTTCCCGCAACTGACGGCGATATCGCTGCTCCAGCAGTTTCCGACGAGCACGCCGATAAATATTACCTGCGGCAACTCCGGCCCCAAGCCGGGGGTAGTTTATGCTCATGCACTCGGTGGCGCTATCAGCCAGTACGGTCAGTTGGTTGCTCTTAATGTCGGCACCTGGCCGGATACCGGTATGAATCCCAAGATGACTGAGCAGACGGCTAAGAATCTTATTGACTGGTGCTATGCCGCCGTGACGGCCGTTGCGCTGCGCGGACGAAGGGTTGTCATACTTGGGCATGATTCGATGGGGATGGAGACGGCTTTGGCGCATGTTATCCCGACAAGGAATACGTTCGGCCTGGAAATAACACGCCTGGATATGAAACTGTTGGCCGATATGCTAAATAAAAAGGCCTACAATGAAAAAGAGCTTAAGCAATTGCGAGGCTGGATAAATAGATACGTCGGGAAACGTCTTGAGCTGCGCGATGATGCGGACAGTGAAAGATTTAACATGTCACTGGCCATGTACCTGATTGTTCGTGACTTGATGACGGATTTGAACGCGGTCGGTGGTGGTTTTATGAGCCAGTTGGAATGGGGCTCGGACCTTCGTGGGATTCCGCTGCCGGTGGCCGATGTCATGGAGAGCCTGTTCAATTCGACCTTCGATCATGCCGGCCGAAAGGCTCCCATTCCCTATGCCACCGAAGCCGATGTACAGGGACTTTTGACAATGCTGTTTATGACGTACTTGTCCGGCGGAAATCCGCCGTTGTTTATGGACTTTAGAAAGGTATGGGAGGCATGGGAAATCAGAGAGCTGGCCGCGAAAATCGGTTTGAAGAAACTCGATAAGAAGGCCGACTGGTATAACAAGGGTCTGGTGGACGGTGATAATTCCGGCAGTGCCGCATTCGACTGGGCGGCCGAACCTGGAGCGTCAATCGCGAAGATTATGAAGGGAGTTTCGATGCCTCTTGCGGACGAATTCTACTTCCCCGGCGGCGGAAACTCGGTGACATTTATGACGCCGGCGGGAATTGAAGGCGTCGCCGGACGCATGGCGTACAGCAGCGCCGGCGGCTTGTTCAGTATGATCTGGGACCAGGCCTATACGACTGAGGTGCCCGAGGAGCTCGGTCAGGCAATGTGTAATTTGACCACGCCCACGTGGCCGCATACTTTTGTCGTGCCGAAATATGCCAGTATGACGGAATATAAGCAATATCCCCCGGCGAATCATTTCCATATGACCTGGGATTTACCTGTTGCCCGGTTGCAGCACTGGATGGATTTGACCGGCGTTTTGAGCGTTGCACCATGGGCGGCCCGGCCCAAGTACATCGAGGGTCTTGACAGGCCGGAGCCGTTGGTTCATCTGATAAACGGCGGTGCCGATGTGTTCAAAATGCTGAAAAATCGTGGTTAAGCGACAAAGTCCGAAGTGCCGGGTGTTTTTCTAATCCTAAAAAAGATTAGCGGGGCATAGTTTCCGTCTGCGCCATCCTGCATGAATGAATTGATACCAGAGACTTCATTTGTTATAATCAATCCCGGCAAAAATTAGAAAATAGATGTATGGAGGTCTTGTAATGGACAAGCGTTTGGGGGCTATGGATATTAAGGCATTTATCGGGATACTGATTGGTCTTGTTATTGTTATTGCCGTTGTTGCCGTTATTCGGTTGGATACGACCGGTGAAAAAGGCAGCGGCTTAGGCACCGACTTCGAATATAATCTGGAACAGCTCGGTAAAATTGACCCGAATTTAATTCTCTTCGAGGAATCTGCCAAGCCGATCAATACGGGCTTCGGAACGACACATGCGATTTCCATCGACTCTTATGGGGCCATCTATGTGGCAGGTGATAATGCCATTCGGGTTTTTGATGACGGCGGAAAGTTGCTCAATACGATTGAGCTTCCCGAAGCTCCTATGTCTCTGACTGTTGAGACCATAGAAAGCGAAGATAGCACTACTGAGAATCTCAAAATATATGTCGCCATGAAGGACCATGTGGAAATTTATAATAGTCAGGGGAAATTGCTTGCCGGATGGAAAAGTCTCGGTGACAATGCGGTTTTGACCGGTATTGCTGTTTCTAAAAATAATGTTTTTGTCGCCGATGCGGGAAATCGCATCGTTTGGCGTTACGATACCGACGGCAAAATAATCAACCGAATCGGCCAGAAGGATGAAGACAGGAATATCGCCGGTTTTGTCATACCGAGTCCTTACTTCGATCTGGCGGTTGGTCGTGACGGACTGTTGCGAGTGGTTAATCCCGGAATTCATCACATCGAAGCCTATACCTTCGAGGGTGACCTTGAGTTTTCATGGGGCGAATTTTCTTCCGGCGTGAAAGGATTTTGTGGCTGCTGCAATCCGGTGAATTTTGCAATACTCCACGGTCCCGATCCTGCTGGGGCGGACGATAGCTTTGTTACCTGTGAGAAAGGTCTGACTCGCGTCAAGATATACGATCCTGTGGGGTCTTTTGTGGGTGTAGTTGCCGGGCCCGAGCAGTTGGTCGAAGGGGGGAAGGTCGAAACCTGTGATACACCGGCCGATTGTCAGTTAGGCGGTTTTGATGTGGCTGTCGATTCGGCTGGGAGGGTCTTTGTACTGGATACAATAAAGAATATTGTGAGAATATTTTCCAGAATTGAGGATACTTCTTGAATTTGGGTGGCAATGGCGAACCGCCACGATGACTTTTCGTAAAATTAGTGTTGAAATATGTTATGAAAAGGAAAAATATGGCAGAAAAATCGAAACCTTTGCCGGACAGACGAAAATTTCTTGCCGAGGCGTTCCGTTATGCTGCTTTGGGAACACTGGGAGTCATCGGCGGGGCCGCTTTCGCGAAAAGATACAGAATGGTGCAGGAGGGAAAATGTGTGGAGAGCGGATTGTGCAAAGAGTGCAGTCTATTTGAAAAATGCTATAAACCGCAGGTCTGGCAGATTGATCCCTATAAATGTATCGCATGTGGTAATTGCGCGACGTATTGCGTTCTGGAAGAATCGGCGGTCAAATGCGTGCAGGTTTATCCGGTTTGCGGATATTGTAAAATATGCTTCGGTTTTTTTGAGCCGGAGCCTTACGACATTAATGAGGGAGCGGAAAATCAGCTCTGCCCGACGGGAGCGATCAAACGGACCTATATTGAAGATCCTTATTACGAATATACCATCGATGAGTCACTGTGTATCGGTTGTGGAAAATGTGTAAAAGGCTGTAACACTTTCGGCAACGGCTCGTTCTTTTTACAGGTGCGTCACGACCGTTGCCTGAATTGTAACGAGTGTGCAATTGCCGCGGCTTGTCCTTCCGGGGCATTTGTGCGTGTTCCCGCCGACAGACCATATCTGCTGAAAGAGGTGGACCACGCTTAATGATGGATTTCAGGCATATCAATATTACCATAGCCTTAGTGTTGATTCTCTGCGGTATCGGTTTGGCGGGAACAATTCGCTTTCCTCCGCCGGAATTCGAGAGCGGCTATGAGCTTCCCGATACGACTACCCCGAGTCCGCGACAGGGTATTTATGAATACATCGATACGATTGTACTTCTGTTGGCTCTTGGGCTTTCTTCTTACCTGGTTTTGAAGAAACGCAGTCGAAAAGCTATATTTGCATTAACGGTTTTTTCTTTGATTTATTTTGGTTTTTATCGCGAGGGCTGCGTTTGCTCGATAGGGGCGATTCAGAATATTGTTTTGTCGTTTTTTGATCCCGGCTATGCCGTGCCGTTTGTTGTCTTGCTTTTTTTCCTGTTGCCGCTTGTCTTTACTCTTTTTTTCGGCAGGACTTTTTGTGCGGCGGTCTGTCCTCTGGGAGCGATCCAGGATGTGGTTTTGCTGCGTCCTGTTTCTGTGCCGGGCTGGATCGAAAATGGATTGCGTTTGTTGGCGTACATTTATCTTGGTGCGGCGGTTCTGTTTGCCGCGACCGGCAGCGCTTTTATTATATGCAGATATGATCCGTTTGTTTCGTTTTTTCGCCTGAGTGGGAACATCAATGTCCTGATACTTGGGGCCTGTTTTTTAATTGTCGGCATGTTCATCGGCAGACCTTATTGCCGGTTCATCTGCCCGTACGGAGTCATTCTCAGGCAGCTTTCGAGAATCTCGAAATGGCGCGTCACTATTACGCCGGACGAGTGTATTAAGTGTCGTTTGTGTGAAGATTCGTGCCCCTTCGGCGCCATAAAAAAGCCTGTGGAACAATGGCCGGCCAAGGAACATCGCAGGAGCAAGAAAAGACTTGCATTGCTTATGGTTCTTTTGCCGGTTCTTACATTCCTTGGTGGATGGGCCGGGTACGGTCTTAGAACCACGACCGCCAAAATGCACGCGACGGTCAGGTTGGCCGAGCGTGTCCGTTTGGAAGAAACCGGTAAAGTCGAAGGAACCACCGATGCCAGTGACGCCTTTAGGGCCCTGGGTACGGAAACTGCCGGGCTTTATGATGATGCTTCTAATATCCGGGCCAGATTCGGATTAGGAGGCTGGATATTCGGGGGATTTGTAGGACTCGTAATCGGGATGAAGCTTATAGGTGTTTCTCTCTGGCGGAAAAGAACAGATTATGAGGCCGACAGGGCAAGCTGCTTAGCATGCGGTCGCTGTTTCGAATATTGTCCGCGAGAACATCTCAGGCGTAAGGGAAATTCCATTGTACAAAATACCTCGGGAATGGAATCCGGCAAAACAGAATTAAATTCCGGTGGAGGCCGATGACGGTTAATAGTGACAGTACATCACGAATCTCCGGAGCCGCAAATCAATGGTATGCAAGTGCGGTCTCGACGGCTATTGTCGGGGCGGTTTTCTCATTGATTATTCTTGTACTTCTTGTCTCTAATTTTATACGTTCCAGCATTGTCCAGGCACGGCGGGAACAAGAGCTTATTAATCAGAAAATAGAGATACAAAACAAGCCCAATGACGAGCAGCTTTTGGCCCGGATTCGCCGGCTTGATTTGCAGTACAGACAGAATCTGATTCGCAATCTTGATTTTACGCGCAAGGGTGCTTACCTGCTCCTCGGGAGTGTTGTAATTACGCTGATTGGTTTCAAGGGCGCGAGTGTTCTGAAAAAGGAAATGCCGATACCGCAACCGGTGGCCGACAGGTTCACGGAGCAGGTCCGTGAAGCAAAGTTTTCTCGATTTGCAGTGACGGCCGGATTAGTCGTACTGGGATTCGGAGCATTATTACTTGCTGTAAGACCGGAGATTGCCTTCTTTGAAACGATGCAGGTGGATACTTCAATTCCTTCGATTGAGCAGATTAGTAAAAATTGGCCCCGCTTTCGCGGTCCGGAGGGACTGGGAATCAGTGCCTATACGAATGTCCCCGACCATTGGGACGGCAAAACCGGCGAAGGCATTCTTTGGAAAACCGAGATTCATCTTGCCGGCATGAATTCACCCGTTGTCTGGGAAGACCGGGTTTTTCTTTCCGGCGGTGATCCCAACTCACTTGAAGTTTATTGTTTCGATGCTTTTAACGGCCGGCTTCTTTGGACCGGCAGTGTCAAGCACCTTTCTTTAATGGACGGCGAAGAGACGCTTGATATTATGGAGGATACAGGATATGCCGCTCCGACTGTTGCAACTGATGGTCGCAGGGTATATGCAATTTTCGCAACTGGTGTTGTGGGGAGTTTTGATTTCGACGGCAACAAAATCTGGGAAAAAGATTTGGGCATGCCTGATAATATGTACGGCTATGCCTCTTCCCTTGCAATGTTTGAAAATTTACTGCTGATACAGTACGACCAGGGGGCTGTCGAAGATGAAAAATCCACCTTTATTGCCCTGGAAAGTTTCTCCGGTCGCAGGATTTGGGAAGCAAAACGGCCGGTAGCGAGTTCATGGACTTCGCCGATTTTGACACAAATTGATAATCAATATCAGCTTATCACCTGTAGTAATCCCTGGGTCATCGCGTATAATCCTGCGGACGGGACGGAATTATGGCGGGTGAATTGCCTCGGTGCGGATGTGGCGCCGTCGCCGATTTATGCGAACGGGCTTGTTTTTGCCATTGAGCCGCACATGAAAACAGTAGCAATCCGGCCAGATGGCCATGGTGACGTCACTGAAACGAATATTGCGTATAAAATTGATTTCGCACCCGATATATGCTCGCCGGTTAGTAACGGCGAAATGATATTTTTACTTTCGACCGACGGTTTACTTTGCTGCTATAAAACGGAAGACGGGACAAAGTTATGGGAAAAGGAATTGAGGGAATATTTCCAGGCCTCGCCGTCTCTTGTCGGTGATAAACTTTATCTGCTTAGCGAAGAAGGAGTGATGTTTATCGTCGAGGTTGGCCCGGAATATAAAGAAGCTGCAAAATATGAGCTTGGGGAGAAATGTTTTGCCTCGCCGGCTTTTGTTGACGGACGCATTTATATCCGCGGCGAGGAGAACCTCTTTTGTATTGGATACCAATAATTCGATGGAACAACTGGATTTGACATTTGTGGATAAGGCGATTGAGCGGATAGGCACCGGCCCGGAAAAGGTGCTGGAGCTTCTCCAGGCTATTCAGGGGCATTATAGCTATTTGCCCGCCGAAGCTCTCGAGCGTGTTTGTAAGCTGACCGACATTTCGCCGGCATCGATTGTCGGTGTTTCGACTTTCTACGACCAGTTTCGCCATCGTCCCGCCGGTCGCCATATAATTCATGTCTGTGTCGGAACTGCCTGTCATGTAAAAGGCGGTGAGCGGGTCTATGATGCGTTTTTGCGTCACCTGAGGATTCCGAATGGAGAAGATACGGATTCGCAAAGGCTGTTCACCGTTGAAAAAATAGCCTGTTTAGGATGCTGCACACTGGCGCCGGCAGTACAAGTCGGACAGGTGACGTATGGGCATCTCACCGCCGAAACAGTCCCAAACGTGATTAGCGATTATCTTAGATACGAAGAAGCCAGGGCGACACACAAGCATAAAAAGCGTAAGCAACAAAAAGCGGGTGCGGAAAATTTCAAGGGGGAGATTCGCCTCGGTATGGGTTCCTGCTGTGTCGCTCGCGGCAGCGGCAAACTACGTGAAGCGCTCGAAGAAGCCCTGGACCAGACCGGAGTCCAGGTGGCAATCAAACGTGTCGGATGCGTTGGGATGTGTTATCAGACGCCTTTGCTGGAGTTGGTTTTGCCGGATAACAGGACATTTCTTTATGCGAGGGTGCAGCCGGAAGACGCAAAAGCTATCATTACGCGTCACTTCAAGGTGCGAGGGATTGGGAGAAAGATATCCGATTCGACTTCCATGCTGCTTGACAGGATACTTACCGATGAAAAGCGCGAGCCTGTCACGCGTTATTCGATAAATGTGCGGGACGAACAGGTTGCCGACTTTCTGGGAAAACAGGTCCATATCGCTACCGAGCACGGCGGGCGGATTGACCCGATTGACCTTGACGAGTATTTAAGCAAAGACGGATTTCAGGCAATTCAAAAGTGTGTCACCGAGCTGGAGCCGGATGAAATTATCTCGCAGATAGAACGAAGCGGACTTCGCGGCAGAGGCGGTGCCGGATATCCCACGCATCTTAAATGGTCTGCAGTTCGTCGGAGCAAATCCGGCAAAAAATATATCGTCTGCAACGGCGACGAGGGCGACCCCGGCGCGTTTATGGACAGAATGCTTATGGAGTCATATCCTTATCGTATTATCGAAGGGATAGCAATAGCCGCCTATGCTGTCGGTGCCGATGAAGGTTTTCTTTACATACGTGCGGAATATCCGCTGGCCGTTGACAGGATAAGCAGGGCGATAGAAAATTGCAAGAAGCGGGGATTTCTTGGTGATAATATTTTTCAAAGTGCTTTCTCGCTGAATCTCAAGATTGTCCCCGGAGCGGGTGCGTTCGTATGCGGCGAAGAAACCGCCCTGATGGCAAGTATCGAAGGCCGTCGCGGAATGCCCCGGCTTCGGCCGCCGTACCCGGCACGCAGTGGTCTCTGGGGTAAGCCGACTCTTATCAATAACGTAGAGACTTACTGTGTTGTCCCCTGGATTATTCGTAACGGCCCGGAGAAGTTTGCTTCTCTCGGGACCGGACACAGTAAGGGGACAAAAGTATTTGCACTTGCCGGTAAAATCGCCCATGGAGGTCTGATTGAAGTGCCCATGGGTATCACCATCCGCCAGATTATAGAAGACATCGGCGGAGGAATCGCCGGCGGTCTGAAGCTTAAGGCGGTGCAAATCGGTGGGCCTTCCGGAGGGTGCGTGCCGGAAAGGCTGGCCCATACATCGGTTGATTTCGAGACTCTTAAAGGTGTCGGGGCCATGATGGGTTCCGGCGGTATGGTGGCACTGGATGAAACCGACTGTATGGTTGATATCGCCCGCTATTTTCTGCGGTTTACACAAAATCAATCGTGCGGCAAGTGCACATTTTGCCGAATCGGCACAAGGCGTATGCTGGATATTCTCGACCGTTTGTGTACCGGCCAGGGGAAAAACACGGATATCGAAGAGCTTGAACAGTTGGCTGAAATTGTGCAGAACTCAAGTTTGTGTGGACTTGGCAAAACGGCGCCGAATCCGGTTTTGTCCACGATTAAATACTTCCGTGATGAATATGAGGCACATATTAACAAACGATGTCCGGCGGCAAAATGTAAAGAGTTGATTACTTATTCGGTGACGGACGATTGCATCGGCTGCACTTTGTGCGCTCAGCACTGTCCCGTTGAGGCGATTGCGATGGTGCCGTATCAGAAACACGAAATAGATTCCGAAAAATGTATCCGCTGCGGGACATGTAAAAATATTTGCCCTGCGGATGCTGTGAAGGTCGAGTAAGTGATGCCTGTATTAACTATAGACAATCGGAAAGTGGAAGTTAACGACGGTGCTACGATTCTCGATGCCGCCAATAAACTGGGGATTCATATTCCCACGATGTGTTTTCTCGATGGCTATGAGCCGTCAACCAGTTGTATGGTCTGTATCGTTAAGGTGGAAGGTCTGGCGAATTTTGTACCGGCCTGTGCCACAATTGCTCAGGAGGGGATGATTGTCCATAGCAGCTCGGAGCAGATTGACCGGGCCAGAAAAGCGGCACTTGAATTGTTATTGAGTGACCATCTGGGCGATTGTCTCGGTCCATGTGATGTCACCTGTCCAGCACACATGAATATTCCCTTGATGATTCGGCAGATTGCCTCCGGTGATTTGCACAGGGCGATAGCGACTGTGAAAAAGGATATTGCCTTGCCTGCCGTTCTGGGGCGAATTTGCCCGGCGCCTTGTGAAAAAGCGTGCAGGCGGGCCGATTACGACCAGGCGGTATCGATTTGTTTGTTGAAACGACATGTGGCCGATATCGATTTGCAGTCCACGAAGCCTTATATGCCCTCCTGTAAACCGAAAAGGTCCGGGCGTGTGGCTGTTGTAGGTGCCGGGCCGGCCGGTTTGGCTGCTGCGTATTATTTATCTCGGGAAGGATTCGGCTGCACTATTTTCGACGACCATGAAAAACCGGGAGGGATGTTACAGTATGCAGTAACGGAGACGGAATTGCCCAGAGATATACTTGACGCCGAGATTGCCCTGATTGAAAAACTCGGTGTTGAATTCCGGTGCCGAACAAAGGTGGGTGAATCTGTGTCACTTGATGATTTACGCAAAGATTTTGACGCTGTCTTTATAGCGGTTGGTCGGCTCGAAGAGGGACAAGTTGATTTAACGGATATTCAGACAAAGGCGGATGCCGTTGTAATCGACAATCGGACTTATCAGACAAATCTACCGGGGGTTTTTGCCGGAGGTGACGCCGTTCGCAAACGAAAGTTAACTGTCAGGGCGGTCGCCGATGGTAAGGAGGCTGCCGAATCTATAAGCCAGTATTTGAGCGATAAACCGGTAACAGGTCCGGTCAGACCGTTCAACACTCGAATTGGCAAACTTTCCGCCGAGGAGGCGAAGAAATTTGTTCCCGGCCATAGCGATACCCCGCGAACGAATCCCTCACGAGAGGATGGAAGTTTCACAGATAAGGAGGCGCTTGAAGAAGCCGCCCGTTGTTTGCATTGTGATTGTCGAAAGCCTGAAAGCTGCAAATTGAGAAGGTACTCCCATGACTATAATGCCAAAGCCGGCCAATATAAAGGTGAGCGTCGTTCGTTCGTTCAGTTTTCCGAACATCCGGAGATTATTTTCGAGCCGGGTAAGTGCATTAATTGTGGTCTTTGTATCCAGATTGTAGCGAAAGCCGACGAGAAACTTGGCTTAACGTTTGTAGGCAGAGGTTTTGATGTAAAAGTCGCGGTACCTTTCGATAAGTCGTTTACTGAGGCTATAAAACAGACAAAAACCGCCGAAAAGTGCATAAATGCCTGCCCTACGGGGGCGCTGGCTTTCAAGCAGGCGGGTGAATAATCGTGAATTTGATATTTTACCGAACTTATGGATGTTCATGCGAGTATAAAAGACCAATATGCGCCAGGTTTCTATAGTGAAGGGTGGAATAATTGTCTTATAAAAATTGGATTTATTGTAACACTGCGTATAAAATTGACCTTCATAGCAGGAATTTGAGCAGTTAACTTTTTGCGAGTTCATAATTATTTTGGAGAGTTATGATGAGGCCTAAAGAAAGATTCAAAACTTCTGTAATGTCGTTATTTTCCTTTGCGTTTTTTATGAGTATTGTTTATTCCGGCACAGCCGCAGCGGCGGATTGGCCCCACTGGCGCGGGCCGGATTATAACGGGATATCGAAAGAAACCGGCTGGAATGCAACATTCCCGGAAGGCGGACCGAAAATCCTCTGGGAAAAGTCGATTGGAACCGGATTTTCTTCGATAACGGTAAGCGACGGCAAAGCATATACAATGGGCAACATCGACAATCAGGACATCCTTTATTGTTTTGATGCCGCGACGGGTAATGAAATATGGAAGACACCATACCCATGCCCGTTGTTGAATAAGAATCACGAAGGAGGACCGTGCGCCACGCCGACAATAGATGGTGACGCCGTTTATACTTTCAGCAAGGATGGTGACGTTGTGCGTTTCAAAACGGCAAACGGTGATATCGTCTGGCACAAGAATCTCAACAAAGAATGTGGTTTTAAGCACCCGACCTGGCACTTCTCCGGCTCGCCTCTGGTTGTGGGAGACCTTGTGATACTCAACGCTGGCACGAGCGGCGTGGCCCTCAATAAAGCCGATGGCAGTATCGCCTGGCAGAGCGATAAAGGCGTCTCGGGATACGCAACCGGAGTTCCTTTCACGCTCTACGGTCAGAATTTGATAGCTATGATGGTCTCCAGGGAAATGGTTGCTTTGAATCCGGCCACCGGTGATGTAATCTGGCGGTTTCCCTGGAAGACGAGCTATGACATCAACGCTGCGGAGCCTCTTATATCGGGTGATACAATTTTCATTACGTCCGGATACAATCACGGCTGTGCACTTTTGAGGATCAGCGGAAACAATGTCACTGAACTCTGGCAGAATAAAAATATGAGCAATCAAATAAACAGCTCCGTTCTCTGGGAGGGATTTCTGTATGGTTTCAGCGGCCAGGTAGGAGGCAGTGGCAAACTGACGTGTATGGAATTTAAATCCGGTCAGGTCAAATGGTCCCAGGGCGGAATGGGGACCGGCTCGCTCATGTTGGCCGACGGCAAGCTGATTATCCTCAGCGAAGCCGGCAAGCTGGTCATTGCCGAGGCCTCGCCGGACAAGTATAAGGAAATCTCCTCGGCACAGGTTCTCTCGGGCAAATGCTGGACGGTGCCGGTTCTGGCGAACGGCAGAATCTATGCCCGGAATGCCGCGGGACGGCTGGTCTGCGTCGATGTCAGCGGCAAAAACTGAACTAAGTTTTAAAATAAATTTGTTAATTTTTTGCATATGTTGAGGATAATGAGCATGTCAAAAATAATAAGCAAGTCTCTTTCTATTATATTATTCGGATTAACAATTATTTTATTTCGTTCGGGTATAGTTACTGCCGCGGATTGGCCGCAGTTTCGCGGACCTGATCGCGACGGCGTTTGTTCCGAGACCGGCCTGCTTCAAAGCTGGCCCCAAGGCGGCCCGAAACTGTTGTGGGAAATGACCGGTCTTGGCACCGGATATTCCAGCGTCGCTATAGCTGGCGGAAAACTTTACACAATGGGTGACATTGAAATCAATTCGGAAAAAGCCCAGTGTGTCATTGCCGTTAATCTCAATACTCACAGGAAGCTGTGGGCCAAAAAAATCGGCCCGCCGCACGATGACGGTCCCCGTAGTGTACCGACCGTCGATGGTAATCTGATCTTTGCCATCGGTACTTCAGGTGACATCGTTTCTCTGAACGCCGAGACCGGCGATATCCTGTGGAGTAAGAATTTCCAGAAGGACCTGGGCGGCGGAGACAATCCGCAATGGAAATTCAGTGAATCGCCGCTTGTCGATGGTGACAAGCTCGTATGCACTCCCGGGGGACATAAGGCCGTGATGACGGCATTGAATAAAAAGACGGGAGATGTCATCTGGACGTGCTCTATGCCCGACATTGGGCCGAAGGGCAAGGAAGATTCCGGATATTCATCGATTGTCATCAGTCACGGTGCCGGCGTAAAGCAGTACGTGCAACTGACCAACGAGGGGCTGATCGGTATCGCCGCTGCGGACGGCAAATTTCTCTGGGGCTACAACAAGATAGCGAATCGTGTGGCTAATATCCCCACGCCGATTGTGGACGGCGATTATGTTTTCACATCGACGGCCTACCAGACCGGTTCGGCACTTCTCAAACTCGTCCCCGACGGCGACGGTGTCAAAGCCGAGGAAGTCTATTGGCTTGACAAGGACAAATTTCAGAATCATCACGGCGGATTCGTGAAAGTCGGCGACTACATATACGGCGGGCACAATCACAATAAAGGCGAGCCTACCTGCCTCGATATGCGAACCGGCAAGGTAATGTGGCACGCGGACCAGCCCGGCGGCGGCTCGGCGGCCGTCCTGTATGCCGACGGGAATTTGATCTTCCGTTACCAGGATGACGTGGTAGCCCTGATTGGGGCCGATCCGCAGAAATACAATCTCAAAGGCACCTTCAAAATGCCGAAAAGAGACGGTATGACCGGCGAGGGCTGGGCTTACCCGGTTATCTCCGACGGCAGGCTCTACCTGCGTCATGCAGATGTGCTCATGGTCTATGACGTCAAAGCCCCATAGAAACACCCCCTTCCAACCCCCGGACAAGTCCGGGGGCTAACCGAAAAATTGGGTTTGTTTTTTCGCCGGTAAAATCCCCGCTTTTTGTCGTATTATATTATTATCAAAGAGCTTACGCCAATTTGGGCTTGTTCCAAATTGGCTTTGTTTTCAATTTTTTTACCCCTCCAAGGGTGGCAGCATCATCCCGAAGGGATGGGGATGGTCAATATTATTTTATCAAATTGTTTAGCTTGTGTCATAGGTGCTTGTGCCATAGGTACCGTGGGCGTTGTAGCCACGGGCGACCCAGGGCAATGCCCTGGGCTAACAGATTTTTATTCCCCCATTTTTTACTTCGTTATTCAGTATTCAGCATTCAGTATTCAGTATTCGATATTCATAATTATATTCGTTACACATTTTACCCAAAAACCGCCATAATACAACCAAAATCCCCATTTTTTAGCTAAAAATCTTCTTTATACGGCAATATCTAATCCGACATTTTATTCCTCTGTTTCGGATTTTCGCAACAGTTCGACGATTTCTATTTGGCCTTTTTGCTTGGCCCAATCCAGTGCGGTTCGACCCCGGCTGTCTTTCACGGTCACATCCGCGCTGTTTGCCAACAGAATCTCCACTACATCCTTGTGCCCACTCATAGCGACCCGATGGAGTGGAGTCATGTTGTTTTGCGCCTTTGCATTCACATCAGCTCCTTTGGCAATTAGAAGTTCAGCAACATCTCGGTGACTCGTACTATGCAAGGGTGTATTGCCCCTCTTATCTTTTACATTGACATCGGCACCTTTAGATATCAGAAGTTCAATAAGTTTTACAGAATCTGCCTGTGCTGCCTGATGGAGTAAACTTCGGCCATAGGTATCTGTAACACTAATATCTGCGCCTTTATCTATAAGAAATTTCGCCACTTCCGTGTGGCCGGCACAAGCGGCCCAGAATAACGCAGTCCATCCGGCTTCGTCTTTTTTATCAATCTCGATTCCCTTTTCAATCAATTCTTTGACACGGTCTAAATTACCCATAAACGCGGCCATATGTAAACTGGAAGTATCAACTCCTTTGGATATGAATAATTCGACCATATCTATACTTCCCTGCAAGGCGGCATAGTGCAATGCTGTCATATCATCTATTAATACTTTGACGTCGAATTTAGCACCCTTGTCAACCAGAAGTTTGACTATGTCCAAATTTTCCATCCAGACAGCATAGTAAATAGGTGTGTAGTCTTTCTCCGGTGTAATATTAACATCGGCGCCATTATTTACCAAAAGCCTAACCATATCTTTATCAATATTAAACATAGCATAATACAAAGGCGTATAGTTGTATTTATCTTTTGCGTTCACATCGGCACCTTGTTTGATAAGCAGCTCGGCAATATCTTTGTGGTTGTTACTGACTGCTATATGAAAGGACGTCTGACCATTCTCGTCTTTTGCGTTAACGTCCATACCTTCTTCGAGAAAAGCTTTGACTTTTTCTAAGTCTCCCAATTGTGCAGCTGCATGAATGGAAGAGATATTGGTGACCTTAGCCAGAAGTTCTACAATCTCCTTGTGGTTTTCTCTCATAGCAATATCAAGTGCTGTTTGGTCTTTATTGTTTTTAGCATTAACATCAGCGCCTCTGGCTATAAGAAGTTGGATTATTTCCATGTGATCATTCTGGGCTGCATAGTATAAGGGCGTGAAAAAATCAGAAGATCTTGCATCAACATCGGCTCCTTTGTCTAAAAGAAGTTCTGCTACATCTTTGTATCCACTTATAGCTGCATACTGAAGGGCTGTTTTATTAATTGAATCGTCCAGGCTGTCAACTCCAACTCCCTTATCAAGAAGAGAGCTAACTAAGTTAACGTCGCCGATAGCAGCTGCTTCCTGAAGTGATAAGATTGGTTCAGACAAATCAGTAAGTGTATCCCGGCTCTCAAGCACATACTTCAGGGTACTGTCTTCCGCAGGATTATCAAAAGATGCAGGATCCAGGATAGGATTGGGCACCGTCTTTCCGACACCAACCAGACCTATTGGATGTCGTCCACCTTCGAAGTAGTTTTCTACCGCAAAACGTAATGATGGCACCATACTGGCTGGATCAAGAATTGCTAACGCGACAATATATTCGCCGGATTCCACAGTTTGTGGCACTCGGAACGTTCCATCTACCTGATAGTCTTGTGGCTTCAGATCATAAGTTTTGGTTGTCTTGTTCCATTTGTCCCCCGGTAGCCACCGGCATATGTCTATATCCTTGAACGTCTCCCGCCAAACTGGAATTCTGGTTTTAGGATCAAGTAAACTTATTTCGACTGGCCAGTTATAATAGGATGGTGCGGAGCCAACATTTCTGACTACAAAGGATACGGTGAAGGATTTATCGGGGGAAATCTTAGCTGGATAACAGACTTCATCGAGAATGAACCGGAAACCAAAGGCCTTCTGTACCTTCTGAGCCCCGGCGCGTACTTTTGGGTCTTTCTGGTCATAATCTGCCACCCAGCCCAGTTCGGTACAATGGAGCCAGCGAATTGTGTAGAGAAGCCAATCCAAGTGATTTGGGTCTCGCAGAGTATCGTCCGGACTTTTCCCCGGTTGTTGTTCATATTGTCCCCAATTATATGCACACTCTCCGCCAATAGGACATATCTGCCATCGATGCTTCTTGTCATTGAGTTCGGCAATTCCCCCTCCGTATGCTTCTACCTCCTGAATATGTGCCCATGAGTCCCAGTGTACGCCAAATTCATAATCTGCGAATTGCCACGGACGACGTACAGTGACCAATTTGTTCTTGAAAGCTTTGGTGAAAGCCAGGCCCAATAGCTCCTCCATTCCGTTAAGTTCTGAAAAAGAAGGATGATGATGCTCCCCCCAGTATCCGACAATACCCATTTCAACGAAAGCCACTCTGGGATCGTTATCCCACAGCTGACCTAATCGCCTGACAAGGCGAACTACCCGTTGCCTGAACTGTTCGCTGCTATAATCTCCGGTTCTCATGTCCGCGGGCCAGTATTCGTTGCCTTCTTTTTCATCCCAGTCGAGGTAAACACGCGGAATAACTTTTATGTTATGATTCTCTGCATCCTTCCAGTATTGATCGCAGAATGTTTTTATTTTATCAATCCCGTCATTTTCATCATTCTCGATCGAATTCCAGCGGATATAGCTGTGCCATAGTGTCCCATACTCGTGGTCGAACACCTCCCTGCGAGCCCTAAAACCCTTGAGTGGATTGCGAAGGGCACGTGAATATTCCTTAGGTTTAACCGTCACGATTGTCGGTTCTTCTGAAGTGATTGAATTAGTCAGCGATCTTTCGCACCCAATGTCGATGAAAATTAACAAAAAAGCCATCAAAATAATTTTGAAAGTAGAACAAATCTTAATTTGTTTTTTCATATTTACCGCCCCTTCAATGCCACGATATTAAATCAACTGGGTAAATTGAAACAAATGTTGTGTAGGAGTATTATAAACTTTGTGAATATGCGAGGCAAGGGTCGTTCAATCAATTGTTTGAAAAGGTTTTTATAACGTCTCAACTGTTGCCTCCTATGTAATGACATTTTTTAATAGATCCTTCGGCAAGCTCAGGATGACTAAAAAGATTGCGGAATTGATTTGTGTTGGTGTTTTATTTGCTCCAGTCGAGTATGATTTTGCCGGAATTGCCGGAGCGCATGGTCTCGAAGGCCTTTTGAGATTCCGTATAATGAAAGTGGTGTGTAATAATCGGCCGGATATCAAGGCCGCACTAAATCATAATTATCACTTTTTACCACGTCTCATACCGGCATTTTCAAGATGAAGCTTGCAGACAAGGCGGCCGAGCGATATAATTTTGGCTGTCAGGCAGTAAAAAACAATACAAACCAGGCGAAAAGGAGGATATAGAATGTCCGCGAAATTTCGACAGTCGGTGGTTTTAAAAAAGTTCAGTCCAGTGTTATTTTCAGTAGTTGTTTTTATTTCAATATGTTTTTTGGCAAGTTTTGCCCGGGCGAACGAAGGCACAAATCGTGAAGCAGAAAAAACTCGTGTGCCGGATATAACTCGTATCCTTCGCGACCTGGAATACGTTCCCGGCGGCCATGAACGGCAGAAGCTGGATTTGTATCTTCCGCCGCAGGGTAAAGATGCGGCGGCTTTGCCGCTGATTGTCTGGGTCCACGGCGGGGCATGGCTGGGAGGCAATAAGAATAGTTGTCCTGCAGCCCAATTTTTGAAGGATGGTTTCGCCGCGGCGAGTATCAATTACCGCCTGAGTCAACATGCAATCTTTCCGGCACAAATCGAGGACTGCAAGGCCGCCATCAGGTTCCTGCGTGCCAATGCCGGGCAATACAATATCGACCCGAACCGCATCGGCGTATGGGGTGCCTCTGCCGGGGGACATCTTGTCGCGCTGTTAGGGACGACCGGCGATGTCAACGATTTCGACAAAGGGCTGAACCTGCAGGTTTCCAGCAAGGTACATGCGGTGTGCGATTTTTTCGGGCCGACGGACTTAACGAAAATGAGCGATTTCGAGAGTATTATGGACCATGATGCTCCGGATGCACCCGAGGCTAAATTAATCGGCGGGCCGGTGCAGGAAAATAAAGAGGCGTGCAAAAGGGCAAATCCCATAACTTATATCAGCAGGGACGACCCGCCGTTTTTGATTTGTCACGGTGACAAAGATAATCTGGTTCCTATCAATCAGAGCGTTCTTCTGAATGAAGCCTTGAAAAAGGCCGGTGTCGAAGTAACTTTCCATACCGTCGAGGGAGGCGGGCATGGGTTCAGGGATCCGGAAGTCGATAAGATGGTCCTCGAATTTTTCACCAAACACCTGAAGGAAGCCGGAAAAAAGCCGTCTAAGTGAGCATCTGCCTGCGGTTTGTATTGTTTATCGCACTTGTAGTCGCCCGGCGATTTTCCCGAATTCGAATATTCATTCCGGAATTGCAAACGGAACTTGCATAAAAGTCGCTGAGTGGATATTATGAGCCTTTTAGTGACTGGAATCGACAGTAGAATGTGGAGTGGATAATGGCGCATACATTCATAAATACGATTGAGCCTGGACAGACTATCGATGATGTTTATATGGTCAGGGACCCGATTCTTCGGAGCACAACGCGAGGTGATTTATATATCGCGATGTATCTTCTGGACCGGACGGGGCAGTTGAACGGGCGGATGTGGCATGCGACGGAGTCGATTTACAAGGCCCTTCCGAAACCGGGTTTTGTCCGTGTGCAGGGACGGAGCGAGCTTTATCAGAACAACCTGCAGATTATCATCAATAATATCAGCGTGGTCGAAGCCGACAAGGTGAACATCGATGATTTTCTCGCCCGAACGAAAAAAGACGTCGGGCAGATGTTCGAAGAAGTCACGAAAATGGTCGGTCGGATAAAAAATCCGCACCTTCAGGCAATCGTGAAAGAATTTCTGGCGGACAAGGAGCTGATGGAAGAATTCCGTAATGCTCCCGGCGGGATGAAGCTGCACCATGATTATATCGGCGGACTTTTGGAGCATGTTCACAATATGCTGCGGGTTGCCGTTGCGATTTTGCCTTTGTATCCGAATGTGCAGGCGGATTTGGTTCTGGCCGGGATATTTCTCCACGACATCGGCAAGACCGAGGAGCTTACGTACGATATGGCGTTTACATATACCGACTCCGGCCAGCTAATCGGCCATATTGTCAAAAGCATCCTCATGGTCAATCAAAAGGTCGATGCTCTGAGAGCGGGGGGGACACAAATCGAGCAGGAAATCGTGGATTCTCTCGGGCATATTATTCTCTCGCATCACGGCGAATACGAGTTCGGCTCGCCGAAGCTGCCGGCTATGCCCGAGGCCTTTATGGTCTATTATATCGACGACCTGGACGCCAAGCTGAACATGGTGGAATCGGCGATTGACGAGGAGGCCGGTGACGCGAACTGGACCGCATGGAAAAATGCCCTGCAGACCCGGCTCTATAGAAAGCGCATGGAATAAAATCCATCTCTGGGTCGAGAATCAGTTGTTTGGGATATGCGAATCAGATATTCTGTGTTGAATCGCGTTCCATGACGATGCCGGAGAATCGCCATATTTTCATGAACCTTTCGTACGGCATCAGCTCTACACCCGTGACGGGATCCGCAACGGCGACGGCGTTGTCCAGAACTTCGAGCACGACGAGGCAATGGTCAACGAGGAATGCATCTCTTACCACCGCTAATGTCACGCCGGCTTTTTTAAGCTGTTCGATTGAATCAAAGCGGCGATATTGACATTTTAGTCCATCGGCGGAATAACGATTTTGAAGCGCCGAACATAGCATGGTCGGCAGAGTGCCCGCGACCGGACTCGTATGGGACAGGATTGCAAGTTCTCCCTCCCTGGCGGATAAGCCTAACTTTCCGAGGGCCGTAACCGCCGCCGCCGGGCCGCAGGTGTATTTTGTTGTCTGACGGCAAATGCCGTCTTTGTCGAACCTTGTTGTCAGATTCGACAGGCGGTTTTTTATCAGGGCCGGAACAAGAAAAGGCAGAACCGAGGACCAGGTGACAAATCCGATCATGAGAATGCAGACAACAACTTTCTCCCACTTGCGGGGCAGACGCGGCACCAGGACAGTTAGCCCCATGGAAACCGAAAGGGATAAAACAACGTATCTGAACCGGCCGGCTGTAATCCAGGAAAAGGGGCGGATAAAATAGAAATCGTTGTAAAATCTGGCCAGGACCAGAATGGTAATAAGCAGGCAGGGTAAGAAATAGCCTAACGTCCAGTAAGGTTTTCGAAAATTAGAAAAGATCCTGCCGAGCAGGATGCTCAACGCAATAATAAGAACCACACAGATGGTTTCAATCCACGGATTCATTTTCTACCCTCTTATGGCATCTCCCTGTCCCTCAAAAGACATCTTATCAAATTGAGATGGTCGAATCAAGCAAATTCTTATATAACCCTGCATGAATTCCGTTCGAATCCGGTCTCACGAATGGTAGCGGACATGTCTGATTGCCTGGAGCCTGTATCATAAGTGACGGGCTTACAGAGGATTATATCCGATATATTTGCATCGTTTTAGGTCCGTATTTCCTACAGCTTATTTTCGAAGGATTGCTTTGAGTGGTATTACCGACCTGATGAGCGATGTTATGCGGTTTTTTTGTTAACTTTTATGCAAGTAACGTTGAGCCGGTGCATACATATGCCGATAAAACATAGAATCAATTGTTGATAAATAAGGTTGCGTAATAATAATATTGGACTTAATATGTCTATTTTAAGGATTTTCCGGATGCTGTTGTATTGCACAGATAATACTCTGGGGCATTAATAAAGGGAGATATGTAATGAATTTGATAAGGTTAACGAAAGTAGCAGTTTTAACACTAATTATGATTAGTCTGAGCGGTTGTTTCTCTTCCAATCCGAAAGATATAGTTGCATTTTCGAAACCATACGAGGTCGATGTTACTTCTGATAAATATGTTTTACAACCGCCGGATGAGATTGTTGTCTATTGTGCGAAAGTACCGGAAATACACGATCAGAAGCAAAAAATTCGTCCCGACGGCAAAGTAAGCTTTGAAGGTATAGGTGAGCTTGTAGCGGCGGGCAAAACTCCACAAGAGCTTGCGAATGATCTGCGGATGAAGGTGCTGGACCTTTATAAATCTGAACATGTCGTCGAGAAGGCCATCGACCTGAGGATTTTCTCGTACCAAAGTAAGGTATATTACGTATTTGGACAGGTTTATGAACCCGGCCCTCGGATTTATACCGGTCGTGATTCGGTCTTAACTGCTCTGGCCCTTGCACAGCCAAATCCGATGGCCTGGATCGAGCGCATCCAGGTAATCAGACCGTCGGACAATCAAAATATGAAGCCAAAAATATTCGAATTGAACTTAGACCGTCTGATGGCTCATGGTGATACGAGTAAAAATGTTCTTTTGCAGGAAGGTGACATAATTTATGTACCTCCGACTATTTTGGGATGGATGGCGTTGAAGATAGAAGAGGCAATACGGCCGATTGCAAGAGCTTTCTCCGGGATTTATACTGTCAGGCGCGGCATTGATGATCGCGGTTACTATAGATAAGCTTTTGCCGGATACCGGAAGGTATGGTCGGGGAAGATATGATAATCGATATTGTACGGGGATGTATCCATGTCCGGACGTAAAAAACTCGCATCGATTCACATTACCGGCACGGCCTGGTTTATTTTGTGTGTTGGTTATGTTGGAGTTATTGCGCTGCGGCAGGCCGGTGTTAAGTGGTGGATTCTGTTTTCCCTCACAGGGCATGGAATATTAATCGCTTTTATGTTGATTAGCCTGTACCTTTTTGCAATTTTCAGGGGGATCAGCAGTAGCCAGAAACTTAAAGTTGAGCACCCGCTGACCTGCACAACGCAATACGCATTATTTTATGTCGCAACACCATTTTTAGGAGCCGTAGCCGGTTACCTTGGAATGTTGGGTGTCGATACGGTTGGTCGGTTGTTGCTTGGAATCGCACTTGGAACCCTGGCGACTACATTTCTGGTCTGGGTTATCGTTGACCCTTTTATCGGATTGCTTGAGATGTTCCTGCCTGATAGTCGAAGGCATCGTAGCCTGCGACTGGCCCGGGTGAAAGCCGAGCGTGAGCAGAAACAAAGAGATAGCCAGCGTCTTTTAGCTGAGATATCAGAAAGGGAAAGTTCTGAACGGCGGCAGTGGCAGGAATTAATGAAGCCACAGGCTGAAAAACTTGCAGCATTATTGGTGGTAGATGGAAGTGACTACAAGCAGGCCGGGCACGAAGCGGCGGGAATAGGCGCCGGCGCATGGCAAATCGGGGGACTCAATTGTATGCGTGAGCTTCGCGATATGGCGATGGCTTTATGCAGAGATAAGTATAAAGAAAAAGATATCGTCGATTACATTGCTTTTTGGTGGGATGGTATAGGAAGCTGGCGAAGCCCCTCCATCGGTTAAATTCGAAGTGTTACTTCGTCGAACGCAGACGGGAACCTTACATACAAATCATATTTGTTCAGCATTCCCGATATAAACACAACTACATATAAAATAGCGCTGTGCTCTTATATTCTTAAGCAGAGTTTTTTAGAGTGTACGCCGTCTGCGCAGCCAACCCACGAGTCCGGCGCCTAAACCACCCAGCAGGATAGCACCCGGAGCCGGTATAGTAGGGGTCAGAACCACCATATACTCATTGGCGTTCCCGATCATCGGGACATTTATCTCGGGACTGCTTGCCGGAAAGATGCTGATTGCAAAGTTGCCGTACTCCAGCGGAACCGCTTCACTGCCCCAGCTCCAGTCCATATCCCAATATCCGGCACCGCCTCCCATGGATGCGGCGCCGCCCGGAATCTCAGGCGTACCGGTACCGGAAAGGTACGCGCCCATGTCTGTTTCACTTGCAATATTAGTGGCCCAGTTTACTAATCCCGACATCGGGACGCCGGCCGGATTGGTTGACTGAGGTGTTGACTCTGTTGATCCGGGATGGTTGCGAAGCGACCACTTGTAGGTACCGCCATCCTGATAGAGGTTCAGGCTGTATTGATACCAGTCGGGAGTATCCGGAGTCCATGTAGGCCAGGCGTCGTTGTTCGATATGACCTGAGATGTCCAGACAGGACCCGAGCCGGGATCATTTCCGAACCATGCTGTGGCGCCATTCTTCGCATAGATATCATAGCCGCTGATACTGTCTCCGATACTTAAATCAGCTTCATCGACCATATTTAGAATACCGGTGTATCCGGTGCCGTCGAATGTCAATGTGCCTTGAAACCACATGGTAGAAGAAGCAGTAGTATTTGCATGTATGTTATTTACAGCCAGAAGCATTACTATTAACAGAGAGCACATTAAGTGTATTTTTTTCATGATTGGTAAACTCCTTTTTAAATCTCTTTTTGTGACTTTATTTCAGCTTTGTTGATTAAATTGAAAAAGTTTAATAACGATGCTTAAGATGTTTTTCCTTTTCTCTTCCTTATAGAATGATAGATATCTTTAGTTGATACTGTTTCCAACAAATCAAATTTTTTTTGTAATCACTTTATACAAAAGCTCCACGTCCGAAATATTTTTCATTTGAGCAGAATGAGCCTGTATTTTCGTATCGGATGTTTGACTGGTGATTACCTTTGGCAGTGCCGACGATAAAAATTGTTATCCACCGGAAATGACGATAGCTTTTATCAATTGCCGGTTATTTAAAAAAATTCCTATTCTGATTCAACCCAATATAATTAAATCAGGATAGGAATTTAGCGCTCTGGTCATTTGAATCCACAGACTTTATCCACGGACCATCTATGTTACGACCTAAACGTACTTCCCAGTTCGTGCAACAATCAATGCTTCTGCCGCCATTTAATAAAAATGACTGAACTGGGTATTATATTTTGGAATACTTTCCTGTTTACAGCGCCCGTCGTCTGCGAAGCCAGCCAACAAGACCCGCACCGAGACTGCCCAGCAGGATAGCGCCGGGAGCAGGAACATAATCGACCGTGAGCTTGGAGCTTCTCAATGTCACACTCCAAAGATCCGAACCCAGTGAGTCGATGTCCATCAATATATTCAGTGTGCCGTCCGCCAGTGCCGCTAACGCCGTCGGTCCGAGAACGAACGTGGTCGTGTGCCATGCTTTAGTGTAACCGATATCCAGATTACCTAAGCCGATTAAATCGGCAGTGATTGCGTCGAGCTCGTCCGGTCTTCCACCACCACCTGCATCCACATCCCATGCATCTATCTCAAGTGTGGCAGAGATAATGGTCGGGTTGGCAATGCTGAAGGTGACCGTGTGTGTCCATCCCCAGTCTTCGTCTTTGTCACGATAGTATGGGGACAGACTGTAGCCTGATTG
>Ga0315543_1000120_pt1 | contig 96851 bp, 83 predicted proteins | sample SalMarSW160210MG_2_FD_203098 | JGI IMG/M metagenome (GOLD analysis project Ga0315543, IMG submission 203098) | Salt marsh sediment microbial communities from the Plum Island Ecosystem LTER, Massachusetts, United States - Salt Marsh Sediment SW1601-210 ... | reverse complement strand
AATAGTAAAGGGTTATATCCCTGGTTCAATCGGTCGAGTTGCTGAACTTCATGGTATTTACTACCACGAGCATTGGGATTTTTCGCTATTCTTTGAAGCGAAGGTAGCTACTGAGCTTTCAGAGTTTTTTGGGAGATATGATAAAAAGAGCGATGCTTTTTGGACCGCCTCACTTAAAGGTCGTGTTGAAGGCTCAATTACCATTGACGGGATTCACACCGAAAAAGAAGGAGCACATCTTCGGTGGTTCATCATATCTGATGTCTTGCGCGGAAAAGGCATTGGTAATCAACTTATTAAAGAAGCTCTTGACTTTTGTAGAAACGAAGGATACAAACGAGTATATCTCTGGACTTTTGAGGGCCTTAAAGCTGCAAGACACCTCTACGAGAAGAATAGTTTTGAACTCGTTGAACAGCACGAAGGAATACAGTGGGGCACCGAAGTTAACGAACAGCGATTTGAACTGTTACTCGAATAGCTTAGCATCACCAAAATGCTTTTTTATAGAAAAAGAAGGATTTTTAAAAGATTTGTCGAATAAATAAATTAATATAGGCTAGCCTTGTCTGAGTAAGGAGGAATTATGATTAATCTCTTTAAGCAAGAATTAGGCGAGATACATTCTTTTTTTAAAAACAATTACAAGGAAGCGGTTGTCCTGTGCACATCAACGCTTTTCCTTGTTCTGGCAATTTGTCGACCAATAGGGCCATCTTTGGTAGTAAGCTACCTGATTTATTATGCAATCCTTCCGATTTTTACCATTTTAATTATCTTGAGAATGAATCCTCTTGATTTTGGGCTCAGGCTCGGGGATTATAAATTATGGAGTTTTTATGTAGTTATAACAGTTGTCATCGCTGTCCCGGTATTGTATATCGGCTCTCTTTTTTCTTCAGTAGGTCAGTATTATACAAAGCCTTTTGATTACTACAGTTTCTTTACTCAAATGGTTCCCCTTCTTTTTTTCTGGGAATATATAATTCGCGGTTTTCTTCTGTTCGGGCTTAAGGAAAAGTTTAAAGAGGCGAGTATACTCATACAGATGGTTCCCTTTGTGCTTCTTCATATCGGAAAACCAGAAATAGAGATACTGATGTGTATTCCCATGGGATTGTGGTTCGGATATATTGCCTATCGGGGAAAATCATTTTGGCCGGCATTTATTACCCATACTTTCATTAACTTTACCCTTAAATACTTTGTAAATTTTTGATAGGTAAGCAAACCTAAGAACTGATTTGATTGAACTTTTTAAATAAAAGAAGGATTTTTAAAAGATTTGTAGTATTATGAAAATATAAAGGAATAATTTAATTTTTTTTACCTATTATGTGAATTATTTTGATTCACTTAAAAATACTCTAATCTTGAAAGGACAAGCAATGAAAAATAAAAAGGGTTTTGCCCTAATCGGATTATTGTTAGCACTATCTATTATCGGATTATTAACCTTAATTGGGTTAAGAGTTTATAATGGCGACCAACAAGTAAAAGGAAAAAATGTCATAGTTCAAGAAAAAGCAAAAAATGTCATAGTTAAAGCTAATGTTGAAAACATCCAAAGTTTAATACAGGCAGAACTTACTAATAAAGATATTAATCGTGATGATGCAGTAAATATAGCTCAAAAAGCAGGTTTATATAATCCCTTTAATGAAATTGCCATGAACACACCAGAATGTTTTCCGGAAAGTGCTAGTGCTCCTGGTGAAATTCAGATTACCTTATTTGCAGGAACTTTTTATATTCAAGGATATGGAGCTGATGGTTTGTTTCCTGAGATATTCACAGCTACAAGGTAATTAATTATCTAAAAAAGAACAGTTGTCTTGCTTCTATTTGAACTTCTTTGCGAAAAATTCTGACTACTATTGACTTTCTTGGGGAGCCAGAAAATCACCAGTCCTTTGGCAATCAAGCTGAATGGGTTTTAATTTTTTAGTTTTACATAGGCTGGCTTTTGTCTAATGAAAGAAATAAAATAAAGAAATTAGAGGTGAATTGAAGAATGGAGAGGACATTAGTTTTAATAAAACCTGATGCATTTAAAAGAGGATTAGTTGGGGAAATTATTACGAGATTTGAAAGAGTGGGACTAAGCCTGGAAGAAACAAAAATAGTAAATGCTACTACTGAAATTGTGGGAAAACACTATCCTGATGATAAAAATTGGATTATATCTGTTGGTAAGAAGACCGTAGATACCTATAAAAAATATAATTTAAATATTGCAGAGGATTTAGGTACTGATGATGACCTGGAAGTTGGTAATCTGGTTAGAAAATGGTTGATTCAGCAAATAACTTCAGGACCAATAATTGCAATTATCTTAAGTGGAAACCATGCTATTGAAGTTGTAAGAAAAATAGTTGGGAACACGGTTCCTCTTTTTGCAGAATTAGGTACAATAAGGGGTGATTTTTCGATTGACTCACCCGACCTTTCTACTAAAGAAAAGCGTGCTTTACAAAATTTAGTTCATGCCTCGTCAACTATTGAGGAGGCGAAACGAGAAATTTCTATTTGGTTTTAAAAGTTGAAAATTTATTGAGCTAGTACAACCTTCTGCTATTTAATAGTATGAATTTTAACTAACTATTTTTAAATTGTAAATTCGTTGAATAAGCAGAATTCTTGAAAAAAGGAGGTATAATGATGACAACATTTTTAATGTTTGGGAAGTATTCATCAGAAGCTATAAAGGGAATAAGCGGTGCACGCACAGTGGAGGCTAATAACCTTATTAAAAAAAATGGTGGTGAAGTAATCTCTCAATATGCTCTATTAGGAGAAAATGATTTGCTTTTTATTGTAAATTTTCCTAGTGTAGATGATGTGATAAGATCTTCAGTTGCCTTGAATAAATTAACTGGGATTTCATTTAATAGTATCCCGGCAATAACAGTGGAACAATTCGATAAGGTTACCGCTTAGATGTATTTTGGCGTATTGTATTAAAACTTGTTAAGTTTTTTAATTTAGTACAAAGTATAGATAATGGTTAATGTACTAGCTCAATAAAAATTTTTTGTAAGAGAGTTTTAATTATAGTTAGTGTAAACTTTAGTGGGGTACTTTAAGAAAAAAAAGAATAGCCATTGCTTTTGTTTTTCCAATATTCTTTTTCGTATGGTACTTTTCTTTCTCTTTACTCAATACTCGATACGATATACTCGATACTGATTTTAATATAGACAAGGTATAGAAAATATGCTAACATTATTTCGTTAAAAAGAGGGATGCCAGATTCACAATAATATTAATCTGTGTAATCTGATTATAATCTGGGCAATCAATAATATTACATTAGGAGGAAGAAATGCAAGAAAGAGTAAAAGCAGTTTTAGAGAAGATAAGACCATCTCTTCAGGCAGATGGTGGTGACGTTGAATTAGTAGAGGTGACTCCAGAAGGAGTGGTAAAAGTAAGATTGACCGGTGCCTGTAGCGGATGTCCGATGAGACAGATGACTTTACAGATGGGTATTGGCAGAGCATTAAAGGAAGAAATTCCTGAAGTAAAGGAAATTGTAGCAGTATAATCATTCTTTAATAAGTGTAGATATCAAGAAAAGTAAATACAATAAATAGAATAGGGGCAAGATATTACAATATATCGCGCCCCTTATTATTTTCAAAGTTCGATAAATAATTTCACTTTAAAATGGACATCTTATTAGTATAAACTTTAGGTGGATAGTAAGAAAGATAGAAAAATATTTATTGCTTTTATTTTTTTATCTTCTTTTTTCTTTATGCGATACTCGATACGCAATACGCTTTACGCGATACGAAAAAAATCCTGATTTAATTGTAAAATACGGTAGTTTTCAGTTATAATAAATATTATAAAAGGATTATTATTAATATATATTTACCATAAAATGTTTTAGGATGGTAATTAATGAATAAAACTACGGTAAAAGAATTATATAACAAAATATCTAAAAAGATTTTACACACACAAATATTAGATGATATCTCTTTAGATAAAGAGTTTGTTAGAAAATATATTGAAAATCCTCTATTTTTAAAACAATTATCATCTATGGTAGAAAGGAAAAATTATAGTTGTCAGGCAGCATATTCATTATGTCAGGACATCATCGTCAATATTGATAAAGAACATAATCCCACTAATTGGCTTCATCAGGTGTATCAATTTACCCTCTCTAAATCTTTCCCTAAAGCAGTAGAGCTGCCTGTAAAGGATATTTCCCCTAATTGCCGAAAAGCTTTCTTACTCTATTTAGAATTTTTAAGAGTAATTTCGAAGTTCCAAAAGTCGTCCGGTGATCCTGCTTTTTACAGCAAATATCCCCTTAATTTTTTAACTTCTGACGAAAAAAGCAAACTGGAGAATCCTGCTGAATATAAAAGATTTTTAAAAGCATTTAATGATGAATATATTTATGAGATGATGAAATTAAGCCAGGAAATTTTAAAGTTCAATACTTTAGACCATATATGCGGGGTAAATTGGATTGCTTTGTTTATCGGCAGACAGTTGAATAATCTGGGTCTTCCTGTTGATTTGGGGAGGATTTCGGGAGCAGCAGCAGGACATGATATCGGAAAATATGGATGTAAAGATATTGAGGTAGAAAGAACTCCCTATTTACATTATTACTATACTGACATGTGGTTTAAAAAATACAATATCCCCTATATCGGACATATTGCAGTTAATCATTCTGTTTGGGATTTAGAATTGGAAAATTTACCTCTGGAATCACTTGTATTAATTTATTCTGATTTTCGAGTTAAAAATGCGAATAACGGTCCCAAAGAGGAGATGAGAATTTTTAGCCTGAAAGATTCTTTTCAAGTAATCTTAGACAAACTGGATAATGTTGATGAGAAAAAAAGAAAAAGATATTGCCATGTTTATGAAAAATTAAAAGACTTTGAAGATTATATGATAAATTTAGGGGTAAATGTGGATGTAGATAATAAAGAGATAAGTTCTTGTAAAAAAGATAGAAACCCGTATTATACCCTCATGCAGGGTCAGGAAGTTATCCAGAATATAAAATTTCTTTCTATAGAACATAATATAAATTTAATGCACGAACTTCGAGATGAATCTTCTCTTAGTTCACTTTTAGAATTAGCTCGAAGCGAAAAAGATTGGAATAATCTACGGGAATATCTACAAATATTTAATGAATATTCTACCTACCTGACTCAAAATCAGAAGATGATTACCTTGGGATATTTATACGAACAATTAACTCACCCGGAAGATGAAATAAGAAGGAGAAGTGCAAATCTTATCGGTTTATTGATTTCCAGCTTTGACGAAGATTACCGTAAAGAGATTCCTCAAAATGTTATTCTAAAACCTCCCGTGATTACCAGTATTAATTTATTGGAAAGATATTTAAAATATTTTTTACAGCCAGACCATAAAAAGATTGCTCTTCATCAATCTCGAATTATTAATAGCACTGAGAATATGATTTCTTCTCTTTTTTCTAACTGCCGCAATAATCATCAGGTAAGCAATTATAGAAAAAGTATTTTAAAACACTATAAAAAAGACCTGTATACCGATGAAGAAATTCAACTGTGTTTGATAAAAGCCGCCAAACATATATCAATCTGTTCAGATGAAAAATCTGTAAAGGTATTATTTGATTATATTATAAAGATGTTGAAGAAAGAGAATCACAATCTCAGGCTTACTGCTTTAGAGGTAGTCTACGATTTAATACCCCAAATCGATAAAGAATTTAGATTTATAAATAACTTAAGAAAAATATTTGCCGGTAATATTTCTGCCTTAGTGCTCCCTGCTGAAAATTATTTAAATATGAAGATAGTTGAATTATTAGGTTTGGACGAAAGCATTGTAAAAAAGTATATCGAATTTTATCGAAGAGATATAGAAAAGATACAGTATATATATCTAAGCAACCTTAAAACTTCAACCAGTGGAATAATTAAAAAAATTCAGATAGAACTTTTATTAGAACATACCTTAAAGAGCAAACAGGAAGAAATCTATACTGCTTTGCATTTTTGTAATATTTTAAAAGTTAGCGGCATAGAAGATATTAGAAATTTGGCTGGTAAATCCTTGGTAAATTTAATTCCTTCTTTATCTTTTCAGCAGAGAAACGATATAGCCATTGAACTATTGAGGGCTTTAGAAATGGAAGATTATCAATTTACTAAATATATTCCTTACTATTTAGGTCAATTAATACTCCATCTTACACCTAATGAGTTAGAGGAACTTGTTGATGATTTAATGGAAAAAATCAAACAGTCAGATCCTAAATTAAGCTCATTGCTGCTTAAGACAGTTGGTATAGCCATCGCTAATTATCCTAAGTACCGAGAAAGATTTTCAGAAAAGGAGAAATCATATGAAAACAGACTTAGCAAGATGATAGGTATCCTTTTGAATGGTTTTGTACACTATAATTTAAAGGTGAAACAGACAGCATTTAGAGTTATCGGTAAGGAAATATTTGGCTCGAGACATCTCAGCTTAGAAGAGAAGAACGACATATTTCAACTTATTGCTAAAAAAATTCTTACTTTGTTAACTCCTGTAACTAAAGAAGGCCTGATGTTTTTAGTAAATTGCATCGGACTTAATTATATGTATAAATTTATCTCTGATTATAATTTTTTTAGGGGAAACATAAACCTTGAAACCCCGGACAAAATAGCTTTCTTTCCAGGAGCCTTTGACCCGTTTTCTTTAGGCCATAGAGAGATTGTTAAGGCAATAGAAAATCTTAGCTTTGAAATATATTTGGCTGTTGATGAGTTTTCCTGGTCTAAAAGGACTCAGCCCCATCTCTTCAGAAAGAATATAATAAATATTTCTATTGCTGATGAACTTAATGTATATTTATATCCTGAAGATTTGCAGGTTAATATCGCCAATCCAGATAATTTAAAGGCTTTGAGGGAAAATTTCCCTTTTTCCGAGGTTTACATTGTAGCAGGCAGTGATGTTATATTAAATGCCTCTGCTTATCAAAAAACTAAAAGCAAAAATTCTATCCATACTTTTCCTCATATTATTTTTGATAGAAAGGCTTCAAATTCTATCGAGGAGCAAAAGAAAAAAGTTCAAATACCAATTGAAAGTATTGGAAAAAATTCTTTCAGTCTTAATCTTGCTACTCGTTATGAAGAAATAAGTTCGACTCAAATAAGAAATAATATAGATGAAAATAGAGAAATTTCCAGACTTATCGACCCTTTGGCTCAGAAATATATTTACGAAAATAATTTATACCAAAGAGAACCACAATACAAGAGTGTAGTACAGACTGTCTCTATCGATGTGGAGGTAATTGAAGATATTACCCCGGATTTAATAAAAGAACTTTGTCAGAAAGTTTTTTCTAAATATAATCGAAACAAAGTATCTAAAAAGTTGATTGAGTTTAGTCATAAACTAAATCCGAGAATTTTACTATTTCGCGATGTTCGCCACAATGGAATGATATTGGGTTTTTCAGCCTTTCATTGGGTTCGTTCAAACATTCTTTTCCAGGAGTTTAAGGACAACTTGATATCTGAGTATATCCGGGAAAATGCAGTTGGCCGCACTATAGTTATTGATGGCGTTTTTACCATAAGTGATATGGAAAATAGATCAGGACTCGAAAACCTTGAGCAGGTTATTCTTACCGAAACCCTTTCTTTTTGTATGGAGAAAGATTACAATTATGCGATATTTAGAAATGTATTAAAAAATTATCCGTTAGACTCTTTAAACGAGAATTTAGAACTTATGGGGTTTTATTGCTTACCCTTCAGCGATAAAGATAATCCGGTATTTGTAGTGGATATGAGTAAACCCTGTATAGTCAATCTGGATACCGAGACAATTATAAAGGAACCTTTCTGCCAAAATTTAAACATTAAAAAATCGGTTATAATATCACGTAAAAGATTATTAAAATCGTTTACTACTTTTTATCCCGGGAATATTGTTTTACCATTTAATATAAATTTAATTAACCAGACTATTGTGAAGAAAATTTGTAAGATAAATGATGTTTCGACAACACCGTTAATCCCTCGAGCTTTAGGAAAGTCAATGTGTGTGCCCTTTGGAAAGATACTGCACAAGATGGTAGTACCTAACACGGTAACTAAATCTCTCCATACGGAAAAAATATTTGCTTCCGATATGAAAAGTTTTGAGATTGGTGCTTTCCCCAATTATATGAGTCTGGAAAATCAGGTTAAAATAATTCATTCATTTGATATGCCCGTAATTCTTATTGATGACTATTTACATAAAGGATATAGAATAAAGACTCTTGAGCCCTTATTTAAAAAATATGATATCAAAATTAAAAAAATAATTGTGGGAGCACTATCTGGTAGTGGAAAAGAGATAGCAACTATATTAAATAGAGATGCTGATTGTGCCCATTTTATTCCCAATCTCAGGCTTTGGTTTAATGAAAGTGAATTGTATCCTTTTGTTGGTGGAGATGCATTAATGAGAAAGATAAGGACTCAGGGAAATTTAGTTAGATCTATCAGTCAGGTACTACCCTATACTTTCCCTTCATTTATTAAAAATGTTTCTGCGAAAACCATCTATAATTTTTCCGAAGTTTGTATTGAAAATGCTTTAACCATATTAGAAGCTCTGGAAAATGAATATCAAGTAATTCAACAAAGAAAGTTGACTTTAGACCATTTAGGAGAAGTGATTATTTATCCTCGGTATCCTGACCAGGGAGAAGATATGGATTATAATCTTAATCTTAGTCCCTCTCATTATTTAAGAAATAGCCTTGAACTTTTACGACGTACCAAAGGAATAGCAGACAGGAAAATGTGAAACCAAAATTCGTATCTCGTATCTCGTGAATCGTATCTCGTTTAAGATTAGTTTGTTGGTTAGTCAGTTACCCAGTTAGCAGGTTAAGGAAATTGAAAGTAAGAGTAAAGCGCAAAACCAAAACTTAAAATTTAAAATTGAGATAAAAAGTTTTGAATTTTAAATTATGGTTTTTCGTTTTTCGCTTTAAATTTTTAATTTAATAGTAATCTATAAATCAATTTATCTATTCCGCAAACTGAAAAAATTATAATTATAAGAAGGATTTTTAATGTTCTTCTACAAATTAAAAGATAAAATACTAATTTCCCAATCGGAATACAATGAATTAAAGAGAATATCCGAAAGCGAAGCCGAAGAGAGCAAAGAAATAGTTTATGTACTTAATCGGATAAACCCTTTAAAATCAAGAAGATATTTTAGTATTACCGATACATCTCTAATCTTTTTAAAAGAAGAGGGTATCCACCTACTGCAAAAATCCAAGAAGATTGATTCTAATTTACCACCATGGCTTAAAAAAAGAATAAAAGAAAAAAGAGTGAGTTCACTTAATACCGAATACCCTAACTGGCAAGATGTATTAAATTATAAATTCCCTTCCCGGTGGAAAGTTAATATTATAGGATTGGGTGATGTAGGAGGGATTCTCCTTACCGGCTTGAGATTATTGGGAGGAAATTGTATTGAATCTATCGGAATATATGATAAAAATATAAACTCAATAAAGAGATGGGAATTGGAGGCGAATCAGATATTTTGTCCTTTTTCTGCTCAGAAATTTCCCGAGGTTTCCCCGATAAGAGAAGGGAATATTTTTGATTGTAATATGTTTGTATTTTGTGCAACAGTAGGAGTTCCTTCTTTGGGAGAAAAACAAGAAGATGTGAGAATGAAGCAATTTAGAGGAAATTTTAAGATAATCTCTGATTATGCCCGAAAAGCACGGGAAAAATCGTTTAAAGGGATATTTGCTGTTATCTCAGACCCGGTAGACTTATTGTGCAAAGCTGTTTTTCTGACCAGCAATAAAAGTACAGGCGGAGAGTTTGATTTTAAAGGGTTAGCAGCAGACCAGATAAGAGGATATGGCTTGGGAGTGATGCATGCCCGGGCAGTCTATTATTCAAAACAAAATACTGAAATTGCTGAATATAATCGAGAGGGAAGAGCCTTTGGCCCTCATGGCCAGGGTTTGGTAATTGCCAACAGCTTAAAAAAATATGATGAAAGTCTTTCCGAGATGCTTACCGCTCAAACCGTAAAAGCAAATTTAGAAGTGAGGGAGACTGGTTTTAAACCTTATGTAGCCCCGGCCTTATCTTCCGGGAGCTATCCTCTTATTGCCACTATGAGTGGAAAATGGCATTATAGTGCAACTTTTATGGGGGGAGTATTTATGGGAGCGAAAAATAGATTGCTTAAATCAGGAATCGAAATTGAAAGATTAGACCTTCCAGCTATTTTAGTAGAAAAAATTAAAAAAAGTTATCAGGAATTGAGCAATATTTTATAAATAATTATCGATAGAGGAAATTATTTTATGGAAATGATTTATTTGATTATGCCGGGGAAAATATCGGATAGTTTTGCCGAAGTTGTCAAAACAGCCACAGAAAATTATCAATTAACAATTGTGAAAACTATTCAGGATTTTCCTGTTGATTTACGAAATAAGAAGATTATATTTGCTATCGAATTAGATGAATGCGGATTTAATATCCCTCTATTTGGAATGCTTTTAAAATTGAAGGAAAGGGGAGATGATTCCCTTTTAGGCTCAAGAGCTGTAATTATAATCCAGAGTCCAAGTGAATTATTTACCAAGAGCACCGCTCAAAAGATAATTTTTTTAACCAACCAGATGGGGTGCAGGTTCCCTGGTCATCCAGTTGTAGAAGCTACTTACAATTTCAGTAATTTTCTTACCTGGCAAAAAACTTTTAAACTGCCTCTTTTAAAGATTTACCAAGAACAGTCTATAGAATTAGTAAAAAAATTAACAGAGGAGAATTTAAAATTAATTAACAGACCGAAGATACTTGTGTTGCATTCGAGTTTGTTTAAGACTTCTAATACTCTTATGCTTTGGAAAATGGTAAAAGAAAGCCTTAGCGGAGAAGATATAAGAGAACTCCACGTAGAAAATGGAACCGTGGTGGATTGCAGAGGATGCTCTTATAAAACTTGTATCCATTATAGTGAAGAAAAAAGCTGTTTTTATGGGGGGATTATGGTAAAAGAAATTCTCCCCGCGATAGAAGAGGCTGATTGTATAATCTGGCTATGTCCTAATTATAATGACGCAATATCCGCAAAGCTTATGGCGGTTATAAATAGAATGACTGTTCTTTACAAGAGGGTGAAATTTGGAAATAAAACTATATTTTCCGTTGTAGTTTCCGGAAATTCAGGGAGTGATTGTGTGGTTAAACAGTTAATAGGGGCTTTAAATATTAACAAAGGATTTAGACTGCCTCCTTATTTTACTTTAACCGCTACCGCTAATGACCCCGGGTCTGTAAAGGGTATCCCGGGAATAGATAAAAGAGTAAAAAAATTTGCTGAAGATATAAGAAGAGAAATTAAAAAATAAATTATAGAGATTTAGTTTATATTATGATTATACAGAAGAAAGATATTAAAAATTTTACCTTAAATGAACTTCAAGATGAGGTTAAAAATTTAGGAGTTGAAAAATATAGAGCAACTCAATTATTTAATTTACTTTACAAGAAAGGCATAGAAGATTTCAGGGAAATGCTGGGTCTCCCAGCATCATTTAGAGATTTACTTCAAGAAAATTATTATATAAGCAAGATAGAGTTAGTTAAATTAGCTAAATCGAAAGACCAAACTGAGAAATATTTATTTAAACTAGAAGATGAAAATTTAATAGAAAGTGTTCTTATATTTTCTGATGAAAGAGTTACTGAATGTATATCTTCCCAAATTGGCTGTAAATATAACTGTTTATTTTGTGAAAGCGGCAAAAAGGGTTTTATCAGAAACCTTACAGTTAGCGAGATTTTAAATCAAGTTTTATTTGTTAAGAAAAAAATGAAGTCAAATCCCAATAATATTGTATTTATGGGCATTGGGGAGCCTTTAGACAATTATGATAATGTTGTAAAAGCCATTTGTATATTAAATTCTAAAGATGCATTTAACATTGGAGCAAGAAAGATTACCATCTCTACCTGCGGGGTGATACCTGCTATAAAAAGATTGCAAGAGCGTGATTGGCAGATAGAGCTATCAGTTTCTCTGCATGCCCCAGAAAACAAATTAAGGTCTTATCTAATGCCGGTAAATAATCTGTATCCTTTGCCCGATTTGATAGAAGTATGCAGGAATTATGCGGATAAAACTAATAGACAGATTACTTTTGAATACATTATGATTAAAGGAGTGAATGATTCACTGATTTATGCAGATGAATTGGCTAAACTGATTGGTGGATTTAATTCTAAAGTAAATCTAATTACTTTTAATCCCGCACCCGATTCCTTACTGCAGGTGCCCGCTGCTCCCCAGGTTAAATCTTTTAAAAATAAATTGATAGCTAAGGGGATTCCAACTACTATAAGAATATCAAAAGGTGATGATATCTCCGCTGCCTGTGGTCAGCTAAAGAGCCTGCATCTAAAATAAGTTTAATAAATATTGATAATTATATAACTTACATTTTATCGGGGCAATTAGATAAAGAAATCAGTTTGCAGTTTTTGGTTTTTAGTTCTCGGTTTAGTTTTGAATTTTAAGTTATAGCTTTGCGCTATACATTCTCTGCGCTAATTCTCCTAACCAGATAACTAATTTAATATACACCTACTTATTTCTTTCAAACTTGAAACTCGTAACTTGCAACTCGAAACCAATTGCTTATTACACATTACTCATTACATATTACTTATTACTGTATTTTATACACGATACGCAATACGAAAATATTCTTGACTTTATAAACATATCTGATATACTTTTAACGAAGATAATGTTGGCTAACGGGCCCATAGCTCAGCTGGCAGAGCAACCGGCTCATAACCGGTCGGTCCCTGGTTCGAATCCAGGTGGGCCCACCAAAAAATTGATAATTATTAATTTTATTAATAATACGGTAGTGTGGAATTTATGATAAAGCATAAAATTAAAAAAATACCAGAATTTTATAAAAACCTTACTTCTTTTATATAAGAAGTAAGGTTTTTTTGTTTTAATGGCTTTGCAACTATGAAGAGAGGAGGAATAAGTTATTGATAGAAGAGCAATATGATATTCTTTTAGAATTACAGAAAATCGATATTGATATCGATGAAGAAGAGAAAAAGAAGAGAAGTTTACCCTCAAAAATAGAAGGGATTACCAAAGAAATTCAGGGGCTGAAAAATAGTTTAAAAAATAAGAACGAAAATTATAAGAATTTACAGATTAAATTAAAAAGAATAGAATTAGATTTAACTGAAAAATCTAATAAAATCAAAAAACATCAGGAAGATTTATACGGAGGAAAAATATCTGATATCAAGGAGCTCAAGCAGATACAAAAGGTAATAGCCAATTATCAAGAAGAAAAAGATAGTATTGAAGAAGATGTTTTGGACTTAATGGAAGATATGGAAGACCTTGATAAATCGATTAGTCATCTCGACGAAGACTTAAAAGTGAAAGAGGAAGAGTTTAAAAAACGCAAAGAAGAAATGGATTTAGTAAGGTTAGTAATTAAAAAGAATATGGATTCTTTAAATATTAAAAGGGGAGAAATATTAAGTAAAATAACCGATAGCCGTCTTTTAAAGGAATATGAACTTTTAAGAAAAGAGAAAGGCGGAAGGGCCATTATGGAAGTTGATGGTTCTATATGTCCAGGCTGTTATCTTGACCTTCCCAGTGATGTTATTTATCAATTAAAAAAGAATCGAAAGATAATAATTTGTCCCAATTGCAGTCGAATTCTAATCTGGAAAGATTAACTGTTAGTGTAAACTTTAGTGGGATAGTTAGATAAAAAAGTTATACTTACATCTTTTCTCTACCTTCCCTTGTTTTTACTTTTAGATTTTTGAATTGCCATACATTGACTTTTGGAGTATACTTAAGTACAATATAATTGTGTTTAAAAATTGAATAGGAATTAATTTCGATTCTCCGAGTCTACGGTTTTAAAACTATGGCCAGGGAACGTTAGGGTATATTTGGAAACGAATATGCCTCCCGTTATGGAAAGAAATTAATTTTATTTTTTAAAATATTTATTAAAAAATAAAAAACAAAAGGACTTCCTTAATGGGAAGTTCTTTTTTATTTTAACATAAAAAGCATCTTGAAAAGAAGGAAGGTGATGCTAATATTCTTAGCTTTTAGAATAGCATAGAAAAGAATTTTTAAATAGTAGGAAAGGGATTTAAAAGTAATATTTATTTTAGTATAGAAAGGAATAATTAAATGTTAAATAGAAAATTAAAAATTAATTCTGTAGTTCTGTTAATTTTAACGATTTTTTTTCTTATAAATATTTCAAGTTTTGGACAAGAACAATTACAAGGAGAATTGGTAATATATCATGCAGGAAGTTTGACCGTACCTGTAGCAAATTTAATTAAGGAATTCAAAGTTTCACATCCGAATTTAGTTATAAACACAACACCCGGAGGAAGTAGAAAGATTGCCCGCTTAGTTGCTGAAACGGGCCAAAAAGCCGATATTTTAATGTCAGCAGATTATACGGTCATTGATACGCTCTTAATCCCTGATCATGCCAACTGGAATATTCTATTTGCTGAAAATTCCATGGTTATCATGTATACTGATCAAAGCAGATATGCTAATGAAATAAATGAAGATAATTGGTATAAAATATTATTAAAAGAAGAAGTAGAATATGGTCATAGCGAACCGAATGCAGACCCTTGTGGTTATCGCTCTGTTTTAGTATTCCAATTAGCTGAAAATTACTATCAGCAAGAAGGTTTAAATCTGGCACTATTAGATCATTGTCCAAAGAAAAATATTCGTTCAAAATCTGTTGAACTTATTTCTTTGCTGGAAACCGGTGTCCTGGATTATGCTTTTGAGTATGAATCGGTTGCTCTTCAGCATCAGCTTAAAGATGAAAAATTTAGATATATTAAATTACCAAAAGCTATTGATTTAAGTTCCTTGGAATATATAGAAGATTATGCCAAAGCCACTGTAGAGCTTTCTGGAACAGAACCGGGGGAAACAATTACTAAAAAAGCTCAACCGATTGTCTATGGAATTACTATACCTTTTAATGGAGAAAATAGAGAAAATGCCCTTGCCTTTTTAAAGTTCTTGTTTGATAAAAACCAAGGATTAAAAATTATTCAAGATTCCGGTCAACCTATTCATAACATTGAAGTAGTTACCGGCGCAGATCAATTACCTTCTGAATTGCGCTATTTGTTAAAATAAATGTTTTTTATGTAAAGATGTAAAGAATTGAAAAAATAGTAAAAGATAATGCTTAAATTTTTGGTATTATCTTTTACCAAAATATATTCAATAGATAATAAAAATTTAGATATATTTTTTTTATTGAATATAAATTAGGGAGAAATAGATTGTTTGGTTCAAGACCGGAAATTATTTACATTATTGCTGCTATAACTGGTATTATTATATTGCTTTTTAACGTATTTCCCATTATTAATACCTTTTATTGGACTGATTCCGAGACACTGATTGAAACACTTTTTGACCGGGAAGTTATTGCCAGTATCTGGTTAAGTGTAAAGTGTGCTTCCATTACTACTATTATTGCTTTTCTTTTAGGGATTCCTTTGGCCTATTACTTGGCCAGACATGAATTCCGATTAAAAGCCCTGATAGAAAGTCTAATTGATATTCCCATGGTTATTCCTCATACGGTTGCAGGTATTTGCCTATTAACTGTATTGAGTCCTCGAAGCATAGTTGGCCAATTTCTGGAACAAAATAATATTGAGACTTTGGGAACCGAAATCGGAATTGTTATTGCTATGCTCTTTGTTAGTATGCCGCTCTTAATCGATGCTGCAAAGGATGCCTTTAAGTGGGTTCCGACTCGAATAGAAAATGTTTCCCGCAGTCTGGGCGCCAATCAAGTTCAAACTTTTTTTGGAATTACTTTTGTTCTTTCCTGGAGGGGAATTCTAAGCGGAATGATTATTACCTGGGCAAGGGCGATTAGCGAATTTGGTGCAGTTATTATTTTAGCCTATCATCCTATGATTGCTCCCACCCTGATATATGAACGTTTTACTACTTATGGAATGAAATATGCTATTCCGGCAAATATTATTCTTATTATTATTAGCGTTATTATCTTTATTGTTTTGCGATTAATCTCTTTGGGAGGAAAAGAAAAGTATGATTCACGTTCATAACTTGGATATAAAATTAGGAATATTCAAGATTAAGAATGTAAATTTGCGAATAGCCAGGGGTGAGTTTTTAGTTTTACTTGGTCCTTCTGCTGCTGGTAAAAGTGTTATTCTTGAATCTATTGCCGGACTTATCCCGATATCTAAAGGAAAAATTGTGGTAAATAATAGAGATGTAACTTATTTGAAACCGGAGAAAAGAAATATCTCTATTTGTTATCAAGATTACAATCTGTTTCCTCATCTAAGTGTTCGAGATAATATTTGCTATGGCTTAAGATTTAAAAAAGATAAACATTGTGTTAAATACAGCAAAAACTTTAAAACTCTGATAAAACTCCTGGAACTGGAGGAAATACTGGACCGATTGCCATTAAATTTAAGCGGAGGAGAACAACAGAGGGTGTCCTTGGCCAGAGGTCTTATCGGAAACCCGGATGTATTGCTTTTAGATGAACCACTATCTTCTTTAGACCCTAATATTAAATGGACTATTCAAGAAGAATTAAAAAGTATTCACCAGACTATGCACACTACTATTATTATGGTTACCCATGATTTTACAGAAGCTAACTATTTAGCGGATAAAGTTGCCCTAATTTACAATGGTGAGATTGTTCAACAAGGAACCATTGAGGATATTTTTCAATGCCCCCAGTCAATCTTTGCCGCTCAGTTTACCGGAATTAAGAATATGTTTTGGTTAAGTAAAGACAAAGAATTAAAATCATTTGGATTGAAACAACCAGCATATATAGGGATTCGACCGGAAAATATTTATATCCATCACCGGCCTTTAAGTACTTATTATCAATATCAAGGGAGAATAAATAGTTTTAAAAATAACGGCATTTATATGGAAATTGAATTAAGCACTGCTGATACGAAGAGAAATTACATTTCCTATTTGACCCTCAACCGTTTCTTCGAATTAAAACTAAAAAAAGATATACCTATCCATTTCGGTTTTAATAAAAAAGATTTAATTGTAATTAGACCCAAACCTTAAACTACTTGAAGGTTCCACGCTTTTTTTAGATTTTCTCTTGTATTTACCTTCACATTTTTAATGAGTCAATTCGTTGACTTTATTGTGCTAAAATGATATCTTAAAATTGTAAAAGAGAATATTTGATAAGTAGATCAGGTAATCGCGGAAGAAATGCTATTTCTTTCGAGGAAAGTCCGAGCTCCACAGGGCAGAGCGCTGGGTAACCCCCAGTGAGGGCAACCTTAAGGAAAGTGCTACAGAAAATACACAGCCGAGCACTTAATTTGAGTACTCGGTAAAGGTGAAAAGGCAGGGTAAGAGCCTACCGGTTGTTAGGTGACTAACAAGCTTAGTAAACCCCGCTCGGAGCAAGACCAAATAGGAAGAGCTGTGGTGGCCCGCTGAATCTTCGGGTAGGTCGCAAGAGGTGTAAGGTAACTTACATCCCAGATAGATGATTACCACCCTTATAATTTAATAAGGGGACAGAACTCGGCTTATACGATCTACTTATCAAAATAAATAGGATATAAAGACATACGATAAAACATTTTATTGTATGTCTTTTTTTTATTTCATCCCCCCCAAGATATTCCTTGTGAAAATTAACTTAATCCTGAAGAGTCTCCTTCTGCAAGGAAGGGGATGAGGTATCCTTCTATTTTCCCCAAAAATACGCTGAGAAATAGTGTATCTATTATAAAAATACGCTAAATATGTGGTGTTTTCCAATTTTTTTAAAAAAAATCAAATTATTTTCAAAAAAAAAGAGGGTTTTTTAAAAAAATGTAGTATAGTATATACAGTGGAGCAAAGTGGAGTGAAGTGGAGGACATAAAATAAAGGAGATTTTATGTTTTTAGGACAGTATGAGCACGCTATCGATGAAAAGGGAAGATTGATTGTACCGGCAAAATACCGTGAATCTTTAGGTGAGAAATTTATTGTTACTTTCGGTCTCGATACTTGTCTTTTTGTATATCCTCTTGAAGAATGGAAAACTCTATCTGAAAAAATGAAGCTGCTCCCCTTGGGCCAGAGAGATGCTCGAGCATTTAAGAGGATACTATTTTCCCGGGCCACTGATTGCAGCATGGACAATCAAGGCAGAGTTGTTATTATGAAATATCTGAGAGATTACGCCCGAATTAATAAAGAAATTATGGTTATTGGGGTTTTAGATAGGATAGAGATCTGGAGCAAAGATGTATGGCAAAAATACTTTGAAGAAGTTGAAAGTTCATACGAAGATATTGCCGAAAGAATATACGAACAAGAAGGGTAATCTATGGCAAATTACTTTCACATCCCTGTGTTAACAAAAGAGATCTTAAATTATTTGAACTTAAAGAAAGGAGGTGTTTATATCGATTGCACTTTAGGAGGTGGAGGGCACTCCGAAGCTATTTTGGAGAACATTTATCCCCATGGTTTGTTGATCGGCATCGACCAGGATATAGAGGCAATTGAAACAGCAAAAGAAGAACTAAAGAGTTATATCGATAAAGTAAAATTAGTTAAAGGTAATTTCAAAAATTTAGAAGGGATTCTATCAGGCTTAAAGATCGAAACAGTTTCGGGGATAATCTTTGATTTAGGAGTGTCCTTTCACCAACTAAAAAAGAAAGAACGAGGATTTAGTTTTAAAGAAGACAGCCATTTAGATATGCGAATGGATTTAACTCAAGAATTTAACGCTGATATTTTGATCAATAGTTATTCCGAAAAAGATTTAGCTGAGATATTTGAAAAATATGGCGAAGAACGATTTTCCAGGAGGATTGCCCGCTTAATTGTAACAGAACGAAAAAAGAAAGCCCTTACTACAACCAAGCAGTTAGCTGATTTAGTAATAAGGTCTCTTCCCAGGACTAAAAAGAGGCACACCTGGAGAATTCATCCTGCAACCAGGATATTTCAGGCTATCAGGATTGAAGTAAACCAGGAGCTTAATGCCTTGGAAACCGGATTGAATCAGGCAATTAGGATTTTAGAGGATAAGGGAAGGATATGTGTTATTTCCTACCATTCATTAGAGGATAGGATAGTTAAACACCTATTTAAGGAAGCAGAAAAAGAAGGGAAAGTACAAAAGAATTACGGATTGAAAATTATAAATAAAAAACCAATTAGACCATCTTTGGAGGAAGTAAGGGACAATCCTAAAGCAAGAAGCGCCAAATTGAGAGTGGCAGAGAAAATAATAAAAGTAAAGAGGCGATAAAATATGAGAGGGAACAGTGCTATAGCTACTGTTAATTACGAAAATAAGAATGCCTTAATTGTTTTTGGATTATTTTTAGTATTAGTAATTTTTATCACTTCTGTAGTAATTTTTTATATTTCTAATAACATTGTATTAAGCGAATTAGGATACAAATTAATAAAGTTGGAAAATGATAAAATAGCCTTAGAGGAAGAAAATAAAAGACTTGAACTTACCGCTGAGACTCTTTCTGCTTTAGATAGAATTGAAAAAATTGCTTGTAATCATTTAGGAATGATTAGACCAAAAGAAGTTAAATTTATTGCTTCAAATCTCACTCCTGAGATTAATTCCGGAGATGATATCGGAACAATCAGTAACAATTATGAAAAGGAAAAGAATTTTTGGGCTAGTTTTGACCTAAAGAATTTAAATGACTTGATTTTAGGGGTATTAAAATAATATACTTGTAGCAGTATAGGTTAAAGAGGGCGGAAATAGTTGTTACTTTCCAAAGAAAAAAAAGAACGTATTATTTTTTTACTTATAGTATTTATAATTCTTTATTTTTCATTAATTTATAGGTTATATAACATTCAGGTCATTCAAAGTAATAAATTTAAAGAAATTGCCCAACAAGAACACCTTACTTCTTTTTCCATTGAGGGAGAACGAGGTAATATTTATGATAGAAATTATAAAAAATTAGCCGTGAATGTTAATGTTCAATCTTTATTCGCCATTCCTCCTAAAGTCAAGAACCCTCAGGAAACTGCCCAAAAAATATCTTCAATCTTGAATTTGAAAACAAAAGATATACTGGAAAAATTAAACCAGAAAAAATCTTTTGTATGGATAAAAAGGAAATTAAAAGAAACAGAAGTCACAGAGATTAAAAAATTAAATTTAGAGGGATTAAACTTTTTAGATGAGAGTAAAAGATATTACCCTAAGAACCATTTAGCTTCTAATTTAATGGGATTTGTGGGAATAGACAATCAAGGCCTGGAAGGTTTGGAATCATTTTTTGATAAAGAACTAAAAGGTTTACCCGGTTTAGCAATTTTAGAGAGAGATGCTACAGGAGGTAAGATCCCGCTAAGCATTAAAAAACCAACTGCTCATAAAGATGGGCATTCAATTGTATTAACCATTGATGAAGTTATCCAATACATCACCGAAGAAGCTTTAGATAAAGCTTTTCAAAAATCCAAAGCCAAAGCAGGAATTGCTATTGTAGTAGAACCTAAAACCGGGGAAATTCTAGCAATGGCAATAAAACCTTCCTATGACCCCAATTATTTTAATAAATATCCTCGTGATCTTTGGAGAAATAGGGCAGTAACTGATGCCTATGAGCCGGGATCGACCTTTAAAGTTATTACCATAGCTGCAGCCCTGGAAGAAAGAGTAGTCAATTTAGATGATCAATTTTATTGTAAAGGGTGGATAAAATACAATGGGACTGTTTTTCACGATATACACCAACATGGTTCTCAAAATCTTACCGATATTGTAAAGAACTCTTGTAATGTAGGAGTAATTCAAACTGGAACGAGATTAGATGAAAAAGTTTTTGAAAAATCTATTAGAAGGTTCGGATTCGGGACACTAACTGAAATAAATTTACCTGGTGAAGTAAATGGTTTAGTAAGAAGCACAAAAGATTGGTCAAAAATTTCCCTGGCTTCCCTATCTATAGGTCAAGAAATTTCTGTAACTCCAATTCAGCTAATAATGGCTGTATCGGCCATAGCTAATAGAGGGACTTTGATGAAGCCGATGATAGTGAAGGAAATAATAGATTCTACGCAAAATAAAATTAAAATATTTAAGCCAAAGCCGGTAAGACAGGTAGTGTCGGTTGATACTGCCTTAACTATGAGCAAAATATTAGAGCAAGTTATAAATGACGGAACTGGTAAAATGGCTAAGCTTGCAGGATATCAAGCAGCAGGAAAAACCGGGACTGCTCAAAAATTTGATTTTTCTATCGGTAAATATTCTGAAGATAAGTATAGTTCATTTTTTGTGGGATATGCTCCTGCCGAGAATCCTAAAATATCTATCTTAGTTTTATTAGATGAACCTAAGGGGAGTTATTACGGCGGAACAGTAGCTGCCCCGGTTTTCCAGGAGATTGCTTCCAAGGTTCTTCCTTATTTATCGGTACCGACAAAATAAGTATCTCGTATCTCGTGAATCGTATCTAGTTTAGGATCAGTTAGCTGATTAGCTGGTTAAGAAAAAAGATGGAAATCAGTATTCGGAATAAATCAGTATCAAGTATCGAGTATATAGTGAAGAATAGCGTGGAGCGTATAGCGTTTAGGTGCGGGCAGTAAATGAAAGCAAGATAATAATGAATATTTTGTATCTCGTATATATTAAAAAACAGTAATGAGTAACGTATAAATAAAAGAAATTAATCTGATAAAATAATACTAAAATAAGCTCGTGTCGAGTATAATAATATATAGAAAAAAACAAAGGAGAAGAAGTGTATTATTTATTGGTTAACCAGTAAACTGGGTAACGGGGTAACCAAGCAACTAAATAAACTTGCACCTTGCATTTTGTATCTTGCAATTTATATTTTACACTAACGAATAATTTAACTGGTAGACTGGAAGACCGGCTAACTGGTTAACTAATTCAATTGTTCAATTGGAGAATCGGTCAATTAGCTAATTGGTAAATTAAGATTGAGGTATTTTTTATGAAGCTGAGTGAATTAATAACAAATTTAGACACTAAAGAAATTAATGGTGATTTAAATTTAAATATCAAAGGAATATATCACGACTCTCGGGAAATAAAGAGAGATTTTTTATTTGTATGTATAAAAGGTTTTACTTCTGATGGACATAATTTTATCGATGAAGCCATTAACAGGGGAGCAGTTACCTTGGTGGTAGAAAAAGAAATTCCTCCCAGGCCGGGCATTACCATAATAAAGGTAGATGATAGCCGTAAAGCCCTGGCAATTTTAGCTAACCAATTTTATGATTTTCCTTCACGTAGATTAAAATTAATTGGAGTAACCGGAACAAACGGTAAAACTACTATTACTTATATGTTAAGAGCTATTTTACAGGAAGCGGGATACAAAACAGGACTTCTAGGAACAGCCCAAAATATAATTGCTAATAATATTAACTCTTCCCATATGACTACTATGGAATCAATAGATTTACAGAAAGCCCTTAAAGAAATGGTTAAACAAAAAACTGATTATGTAGTAATGGAAGCATCTTCACATGCCCTGCAATTATCCCGCGTAGAAGGATGTGATTTTGATGCAGCTATTTTTACTAATATTAGCAAGGAACATTTTGAAATTCATAAAAACTTTTCTAATTATTTAGAAGCAAAGAAAAAATTGTTTTTAAATTTAAATAAAAGCAAGAAAGCGACTTCTGAAAAGTATGCGGTAATCAATGTCGATGAAGAGCACAGCAAGGATTTTATTGATTGCAATAAGGTTAATTTAATTACTTACGGAATAGAAAAAGAAGCTGAGGTTAGAGCCAGGAATATAAAAATAGACCTTAAAAGTTCGTCATTTATAGTGGAAACCCCCGTAGGCGATACTGAAATATTTTTAAATTTTAGCGGAAGATACAACATATATAATGCTTTGGCAGCTATAGCAACAGCTATTACTCAGGGTATCTCCCTTAACATAATTTCCCGAGCTTTTAGCAAATTTTATGGAGCTCCGGGAAGATATAAGCTGCTTGAATATGGTCAGAATTATACTATTATTATAGATTTTGCCCACAATTATCATGGATTAGGGAATATATTAGGGAATTTACGTAATTTTACCTCACATAAAATAATAACTGTATTTGGACATGGTGGAGAGAAATATAATAAGGTAAGGGCTACCATGGGGGAAGTTATAGGAACATATAGTGATTATGTAGTAATAACTGCGGATAATCCTAAAAGTGAAGACCCTTTGAAAATTGCCCAGGAAATTGAGAGAGGGGTTAAAAAAACGGATAAAGATTATATTATAATTACTGATCGGGTAGAGGCTATTAAACATGCTCTGGAAAAAGCCAAAGAAGGAGATATAGTGTTGATAGCCGGAAAAGGTCCTGAAAACGAACAGATTTATCATAACAGAGCTATTCATCATAATGATGAAGAAGTGGTGAAAAATATTTTAACAGGGAGATAGAGGATTGGAAAACTGTAAAATCAGGGAATTGATAGAAGCTGTCTCGGGAAAGATAATTCAGGGAGACCAGAATTGCTTAATAAAAAGGATTTCCATAGATAGCCGAACTTTAATTCCCGGTGATTTGTTTTTTGCTATAATCGGACCAAATTTCGATGGACATGATTTTATTATTAAAGCTTTTAGAAAAGGTGCGATTGGGGCAGTAGTCTGTAAAGGTGCGAGCACTTTATTACAGAATGAGCAAATAGAAAAAAATAAAATTATCATAGAAGTAAAAGATACTCTTTCTGCCCTGCAGGATTGGTCCAAACACTATAAGGATAAGTTTAAAACTTTTAATATCTGTGTAACCGGCAGTAACGGAAAGACTACTACCAAAGAAATTATTGCTCATATCTTATCTCAAAAATTTCCCCTTTTAAAATCCTCTGGAAATTATAATAATGAAATCGGAATTTCTCTTACTCTGCTGCAGCTTAACAAATCACATAAACTGTTGGTGACAGAGATGGGAATGAGAGGTTTGGGCGAAATAAAAACTCTTACCAATTTTATTATTCCTGATTTAGCAGTGCTTACTAATATTGGAGAGGCGCATATCGGTTTATTAGGTTCAAAGAATAATATTTTTAAAGCTAAGTCGGAATTATTACAATCATTAGACAAAGACGGTATAGCCATAATAAACAGAGACGACCTCTATTTTTTAAAGGCTTTAGAAATTGTTAGAGATAAGAAGGTACATACTTTTGGCATTGAAAATAAAAGTGACATTATGGCTGATAATATCAGAACAGTCAGCGATAAAGGAATGAAATTTACCCTTGTAGTACAAAATGATATAAGTAAAGAAACATATTTCCCCTTATTAGGAAGGCACAATATCTATAATGCCCTTGCCGCCGCTGCAGCTGCTTTTGCCCTGGGAATAGAATTAGATTTAATCGAAAGAGGCTTATCTTCTTTTAAACCGTTAGACCTGCATATGCAATTGAGCAACTTTTACAAGGGCATTAAAATACTGAACGATTCCTATAATGCGAGTCCATTATCAGTAAAAAGTGCTTTAGAAACTTTAGGTGAACTTGCGCAAAAAAATAGAAAGATAGCCATCTTGGGAGATATGCTGGAATTAGGAGAAAAGACCGATTTTTACCACCGGGAAATAGGGAAAGAAGTAGCAAAATTATCTATTGATATACTGATAACTGTAGGCCCGGGAGGAAAGATAATTGCTCAGTCTTCCAAAGAAGAGGGGATGTCAGAAGAAAGAGTTTTTTCTTTTGAGAAAAATGGGAAGATAAATTTAGCCAAAAAGCTGTTAAGTCTGACCAAACCCGGAGATTTTATCCTATTAAAAGGTTCTCGAGAAATGAAAATGGAAGAAATTTTAGAATTTTGGCGAAGAGAATACCAAAAAAATAATCCTACCTAGGAGGAAAGAATGACCTATTGGCCCTTAACTTTATTAATTTCCTTTATAATTCCGGTTATTGCTCTGCCGTTCTTTATAAAATATTTAAAAAAACATAGTGTAGGGCAGAAAATTCGTCAGGAAGGGCCGGATCTTCATCAACATAAAATGGGAACACCTACTATGGGAGGAGTAATAGTTATTTTTACTTTGATAATAATAATTTTACTCCTTGTCCCTTATAATAAATATGTTTTATGGTCGTTAATTATTACTGTCGGTTTCGGACTTATCGGTTTGGTTGACGATTTGATAAAATATCTTAAGAAACGGTCGTTGGGTCTTCTTACTATACAAAAATTGTTTCTTCAAATTGCTCTTGCTCTAATAGTTGTTTATGGTGTTCAACAAAGTACTGATTTAGGTACAGAAATTTATATTCCTTTTTTGAAAAATAGTATAGAATTAGGATTTATGTTTGTGCCTTTTGTGGTCCTGGTGATGGTTAGTTCGGTTAATGCGGTAAACTTAACTGACGGCCTGGATGGGCTGGCAGCCGGCTTGATAATTATTTCTATGTTTAGCTTTGCTTTAATTGCCTACATGCAAAATATAGAGTCAATAGGAATTTTTTCACTAATAGTTGCCTTTACTTCCCTCGGCTTTTTGGTCTATAATTTTTTCCCGGCTCAAATATTTTTAGGAGATGTTGGTTCTCTGGCTTTGGGCGGTGCACTTGCCTCAGTGGCAATATTTACCAGGACAGAATTATTTTTACTGATAATAGGCGGGGTATTTGTGATTGAAACTCTATCAGTGATACTTCAAGTTATTTCGGTAAAATTAAGAGGTAAAATAATTTTTAAGATGAGTCCTATTCACCATCATTTTGAGCTTTGTGGTTGGAAAGAACCTAAAATTATTATTAGATTTTGGATAGCAGGGATAATACTGGCTATTATTGGGATAGCCAGCACTTAGTATCGAGTATATAGTAAAATACAGTAATAAGTGATAAGTAATGTGTAACAAGTAATGAGTTTCGAGTTGCAAGTTTCAAGTTTTGAAGACGTATTGCAATACGCCCCTACTTCTTTTTCTCTTTTCTTTTTCTTAACTATATACTCGATACTCGATACTAAATTAATATACGCTAAACGCTAAACGCTCTACGCTAAAAACGCTGTACGCTCTACGCTAACTATTACTAACGACTAATTATGAGGTTATATTTGAGATGTTAATAGAAGAAAAAAGATCTCCTGATTTATGGCTTTTTATAACGGTAATTATTCTAATGGCTATTGGTATATGTATGGTTTTTAGTTCAAGTTACATTATGGCTTATAAATGGTATGGGGATAGTTATTATTTTTTAAAAAGACAATTAATTTATGCTATAATAGCTTTAATAGCATTTTTTTTCGCTATATACACCGATTATCATTATTATAAAAAATTTACTTTGCCTATCTTAATTTTATCCATTACATTGCTATCGATGGTATATATTCCCGGTATCGGGAGATCTGCCGGTGGGGCAAGTAGATGGGTTAAGATAGGAATTTTTTCTTTTCAACCTTCCGAAATTGCTAAATTCGCTTTAATCTTATATATGGCAGAGTCTTTAACCAGAAAACAAATAAAAGATATAAAAACCTTTATTAGGGGGGTATTGCCCCCTCTAATTATTATGTTAGTAATGTTTTTATTAATCTTGAATGAACCAGATTTTAGTACTTCCTTAATTATTTTAGGCATTTCTTTTATTATGTTATTTATTGGGGGAACCAGGGTAATTCAGCTTTATGCTTTAATAGTAGCAGCAATCCCCTTAGGAATTTTAATATTATCAAGAGAAGAATATAGAAGGACGAGATTGCTCTCCTTTTTAGATCCCTGGAAAGACCCGTTAGATAGCGGCTTTCATATAATTCAATCTCTGTTGGCTTTAGGGAGTGGAGGAATTTTTGGGATCGGATTGGCAGAGAGTAAACAAAAATATTTCTATCTTCCCGACCAACATACTGACTTTATCTTCTCAATAATTGGTGAGGAATTAGGGTTTATAGGTACTGTAGTAATAATTATTCTCTTTACAATATTGTTGTGGCGTGGATTCAGGATAGCCTTAGATTCTTCTGACCAATTTGGGACTTTATTGGCTGCGGGTATTACTTCTATGATAGTTTTTCAGAGCATCATTAATATTGGAGTAGTAACTAAAATGATTCCTACTACCGGTATTACCTTGCCTTTTATAAGTTTTGGAGGTTCATCTTTGATTGTAAATATGTTTTGCGCGGGAATTTTATTAAATATTTCCCGGTATAAAGCAAAAGAATAGGGAGCATAATTGATGGCACTAAAGGTAATAATTTCGGGTGGTGGAACAGGGGGGCATGTATATCCAGGAATTAGTTTAGCTTGCGAGATAAAAGACAGGGATATAAAAAACGATATTTTATTTGTAGGAACCGAAAGGGGTCTGGAATCAAAACTTATACCTCGGGAGGGTTTTAAAATTGTAAAAATTAAAGCTCAGGGTATTAAGCGAAAAATATGTTTTGAAAATTTAACGGCTATTGTCATTTTTTTAATTTCTTTATTTCAATCTTATAATATTATAAAAAAGTATAAACCAGATATAGTTATTGGAACAGGGGGCTATGTAAGCGGTTCGGTGGTTTTAATGGCTGCAATATTAGGTATTCCAACTTTTGTTCATGAGCAAAATGTAATACCCGGGATTACCAATAAATTTTTATCTCGTATTACCAGGGCAACATTTTTAAGCTTTAATCAGTCAAAAGAATATTTTAGTAATAAAGCAAAAATGATTTTTACGGGTAATCCTATACGTTTTAAGAATATTAAACAGAACATAGACAGAGAGTATAAAAAATTTAACCTTGATTTTTTAAAAAAAACCATATTGGTATTAGGGGGCAGCAAAGGAGCAGCTTCAATTAATAGAGCTGTTCTGCAGGGTGTCGATTTAACAAAAGATGTTATAAAGAACAACTGGCAAGTTTTATTGATTAGCGGGCAAGATGATTATGATAACATTATGAAAATGGTGGGAGAAGACCATAAAATATTTTCGGTAGAACCCTATCTGTATGATATTGAAAAAGCTTATTCTCTGGCTGATTTAGTAATCTGCCGGGCGGGAGCCACAACTTTAGCTGAGATCGGTGCTTATGGGTTACCGGCAATTTTAATACCTTACCCCTATGCAACCCAGAATCACCAGGAAGTAAACGCCAGAATTTTTACAAGAGAAGGGGCTGCAATATTAATTTTAGAAAAGGATTTATCCGATAAGAAGTTAGCCCAGGTTTTACTCGATATATTAAAAGATAAAAATCGATTAGAAATGATGGCTAGGAAGAGCAGAGAATTGGGTAATAAAAATTCAGCTAAAAAGATAGTAGACTATATTTCTGATTGCATTAAAAAAATTTAAAAATATTTAAAAAGTATTTTACCAACAAAGCAGGAAAATCATATATTTTTATTGAAATTATAAAATAGTATCGAGTATCGAGTATATAGTATATAGTGAAGAAAGAAGAAGACATAAGGCAGTATTCGGAAGCCAGAAGTAGGGGTTCGATTTATCGAACCCGCCAAATGAAATTAGCCAAATAACTCGGGGCGGACGAATCCGCCCCCTACAAAATAAAATCATAAGTTTTTGAGTGTAGATATCTCTCTTCTCTTGTTGTACTCTACGCTAAACGCTGTACGCTATACGCTAGAGAGGTTTTGAATTTTAAGCTATAGTTTTGCGTTTTGCGCTTTCAGTTTTTCGCTATATGCCTTATACGATATACGATATACGAAAAAAGGGTGGAATTATAATTAATGAATGAAAAAAAATTACACATACATTTTATTGGAATTGGCGGATCGGGAATGAGCGGCTTAGCCTCAATTCTTCTTGATTTAGGTTATAAAATCAGCGGTTCTGATATTGTAACTTCAAAGATAACTAAAAAATTGGCTGACAAAGGTGCAACTATTTTTAAAGGTCATAATGAAAATAATATAGAAGAGGCAGACTTGGTAGTAATTTCATCCGCAATCCCCGAATCTAATCCAGAGATAAGGGGTGCCATGGATAGGAAAGTTACTATAATAAAAAGGGCTGAAATGCTGGCAAGGCTTATGGATAATAAATATGGAATAGCTGTAGCCGGTACACACGGTAAAAGCACCACTGCTTCTATGATAAGTCTATTACTAGAAAAAAGCGGTTTTGATCCTACTGTAGTAGTGGGAGGAGAGCTAAATAATTTTAAAAATAATGCTAAATTGGGGAAAGGAAATCATATAGTTGTAGAAGCCGATGAAAGTGATGGTTCGTTTTTGGAATTGAATCCAAGCATGGCTATAGTTACCAATATAGAAGATGACCATTTAGATCATTATGGAAATATGGAAAATATTCTAAAAGATTTTAAGAAATTTATTGATAAAGTTCCTGATAATGGACGAGTTATCTTGTGTAAGGATTGCGATAATATAAAGGGACTGGCAAAACAATGTGGGAGGAGTCATATTTCTTATGGAATATTTACTGAAGCGGATTTAATGGCTAAAGATATAAAATTAGATAAGTTAAATTCTAAATCAAAGATATACTGGCAGGGCAAAAAAATAGGTGAACTTTATTTAAAGGTTGCCGGATATCATAATATCCTAAATGCTTTAGCGGCAATTGCTGTTGCCCGGGAACTGGGAATAAGTTTTATAGAAATTGCTAAAATATTGGAAACCTTTCAAGGGGTACATAGAAGAATGGAAATTATCGCCAATTTGGACGACAAAATATTAATACTTGATGATTATGCTCATCATCCTACCGAGATTAAAGCAACTTTGAGCGCCTTAAGAAGTAGCTGGCAAGACAGAAGAATAATTGCCGTATTTCAACCCCATCGTTACAGTAGAACTAAACTTTTGGCAGAAAAGTTCGGTAAGGCATTTTTTGACGCCGATTTTGTAATTATCAATGATGTTTATTCAGCTAATGAATCACCGATATCCGGAATTAGCGGAGAAACCATATTTAAGGAAGTTAAAAAATCCAATCATAGTAAGGTAAGATATTTGCCTTCCAAAGAAGATATTTTAAGTTATTTATCTGAAATTGTTCAACCCGGAGATATGATAATAACTATGGGGGCAGGGGATATTTGGACTGTTGGTCAGGAATTGGCCGAACAATTAAATAAAACAAAGGTGTTTTAATTTTATTTGAAAATGAAAATGAAAATGAATATAGATATTATAAAAAATGAGTGTAAAAAACAAGGAATTGACAGTATAATTAAATACGATGAGCCATTGAAGAATCATATTTCATTAAGAATTGGGGGTTCTGCTGATGTTTTTTGCAGCCCTAACAATATCGAAGATTTAAAGAAAGTCGTTTCTATTTCTAAAGAATATAACATACCTTTCCGGGTTATCGGAAACGGAACAAACTTATTGATTTTGGATAGCGGTATAAGAGGTTTAGTAATTAACCTAAATAAAGGTTTTAAAAAAATAGAATTTTCTGATAAAATTGTAAAAGTAGGTGCGGGAGTTTCATTAGTATATCTGAGTAAAATAGCTTTGAGTAGAGAATTTAGCGGTTTAGAATTTGCCTGTAATGTTCCCGGGGCTTTAGGCGGGGCTATAATTAATAATGCCAGTTTTAAAGGAAATTGTATGGCAGATGTAGTACAAAATGTAACTTTTTTAACCCGGGAAAATAAGATAGAAAGAACATCCAAACCTAATTTAAATTTTAATTACCGTGAATGTAATTTAAAAGGCAAGTCAGTAATAATTTTAGAAGCAACTCTGCTGCTGAAAAAAGGGAATAAAGAAGAAATTGAATCAAGAATGAGAGAAAATATTGAAATCAGAAAAACCAAGCAGCCTTTGGATAAATTCAGTGCGGGTAGCATATTCAAAAATCCACCGGGTTACTATGCCGGAGAATTAGCAGAAAAGGTTGGAGCGAAGGGGTTATCACGGGGCAAAGCCCAGGTTTCCTCCAAGCACGCTAATTTTATAATAAATAATGGCGGAGCATTAGCCGGGGATATTTTATATTTAATTGAAGAGATAGAAAAAAGAGTAAAGAGAAATTTTGGGATAAAATTAGAACGTGAAATAGAAATTTTGGGAGAACGTTAAATTCGTATCTCGTATCTCGTGAATCGTATCTCGTAAAGATGGTTAGCCGGATAACTAAATAAACTCGCACCTTGCATCTTGTATCTTGCAACTTATATTTACACTAACGACTATTCACTATTCACTAACGACTGGTTCAATTGGTCAACTGCTAAACCGGGTAACTGGATAACTATATATGCTAAACGCTAATATCAAAGGAGTTTTTTATATAAGTGGTAATTAAAAGAACTGACGAGAATGAAGAATGGATGGAAGAAGAAGAGGAGGAATTAGAGAAGAAAGAGGAGGAAGAAGGAAAAAAGCATCAGCCTTTAACAGTAAGACTAATCAAAATATTAATTTTTTATTTGGCTATAGGTTTTTTAGGCTGGAATTTTTTTACGTTTATATTTAGTTCAAACTTTTACAATATCGAAGAGGTCATTATTAAAAGTAATGATTGTCTAAGTGAGGATGAAATATTTTATAAGTCCGGGATACAATTAGGCGAAAATATCTTTAAGTTAGATCTAAAAAAATCTAAAGATTCTTTAATGCAAGAACCTTGGATAAAAGAGGTAGAAATAAAACGGGTAATACCTAATAAAATTATTATTTCCATAAAAGAAAGAAAACCAGCGGCGATTGTCCATATCGGAGAAAAATATTTTTCCTCCACTAAAGAGGGAATAGTTTTATCTAAAATTGATAGACCGGAGGGGAAATTTGGCCTGCCTCTAATATTAGGGTTAGAACTTGATGAAATAAAAATAGGAGAAATTATAGGTAAACCTGAGTTTAGGACGGCATTAGAGAGTATTAATTCAGCAGAAGTGATACTGCCCAAGAAATTTTGTCGGGTAGAAATATTATCCCCGGATGATTTTATGATTTGTAATAAGGATGATACCTTAAAAGTTAGAGTGAATGGACCAGAAGAGATTATTAATAAGGAAAATTTGTTAAGGGAAGCCCTGGAAAAAATTGAAAGGGAAAAATTATTAGTAGAATATATTGATATCCGCTTTAAAGACAGTTTAGTAATAAAATTAAAAAAATGATGTTTTTAAAAAAAGACATCAGTCTGTTTACTTTAATTTTTAAGTAGTGTATGATATTTCTAAAGCATACAGGAGGTTATGAATATGGGAACAGATGAAATTGTAGTTGGTCTGGATATAGGTTCCGGAAAAGTATGTACAGTTATAGGTGAATTAGGTGTGAATGACCAGATAGAAATTATTGGCATAGGTACATCCCCCTCCTTGGGAATAAGAAAAGGAATAATTATAGATTTGGAACAGGCCATCCAATCAGTAAAGGAATCTATTGAAAACGCTGAACGTATGGCAGGAATGCGCATTAATTCTGCTTTTGTTTCTATCGCCGGAAGCCATATATCATCTGTAAATAGCAAAGGGGTTATTGCTATTTCCGGAGAATCCCCAGAAATTACCGAAAACGACATAGAAAAAGTTATAGAAGCTGCTAAAGCAGGAATAGTTTCTTCTGAGAAAGAATTAATTCATACTTTAAGCCGCGAATTTATAGTTGATGGTCAAAGTGGAATATCAGATCCCCTGGGAATGTCGGGAGCAAGATTAGAGTCCAAAGTCCATATTGTAACCGGTTCAATTACCGCTGTGCAAAATTTAATTAAATGTGTAGAAGGAGCGGGATTGGATATTGAAGAAGTAATTTTTGGAACCCTGGCTTCCAGTAATGCGGTTTTAAGTAGTGCTGAGAAAGATTTAGGAGTTTTATTAATTGATATTGGTGCGGGGACTACCGAGATAGCGATTTTTGTTGAAGGTGGATTAGCTTATTCTGCAGTTTTACCGGTTGGAGGTATCCAGATAACTAATGATTTAGCTGTTGGTTTAAGAACTTCTATAGAAGAAGCTGAAAAGATAAAAATTAATTATGGAAGCGCAGTTGAAAATAGTGTTTCTCCTGAAAAATTAGTAGAGATTTCCAGTATAAACGGAAAGGATAAGGGCAATGTATCCCAAAAGTACCTGGTAGAAATAATTGAGCCTCGGGTAAGTGAGATCTTTAGTTTAGTAGGGACTGAAGTTAGAAAATCTAGGTGTTATAATATGATTCCCGGAGGAATAGTTATAACCGGAGGAAGTTCTTTGCTGCCCGGTATCTCAGAGGTTGCAGAACAGGTCTTAAATTTACCCTCTCGATTAGGGAGACCCCATTACGAAGGGGAGTTAGCAGATATGATAAATGATCCGTCTTATTCTGAAGCAATTGGATTATTGAGTTTTGCTACCGAAAAATATTCTATCGGAAGATCATTTCAATCGACCAAAAGAAAAACAAGAGTAACAAATATTTTTACGAAAATAATCAGCTGGTTAAAAGATTTCTTTTAATTTTTTTATTGCCTTTAAATAGGCTAATATTCCATTATTTGTAGGGAGGTTATAAATTGTTTAGCCTTAACAATAAAGTAGGAGAGTTTATCGATATAAAAGTAATTGGTATTGGCGGCGGAGGTGGGAATGCTGTTAATCGAATGATTGATGCGAAATTACAAGGGGTTAATTATATTTCCGCTAATACTGATGCTCAAGTGTTAGCCTTTTCTAACGCAGAACAAAAAATACAAATTGGTAGTAGAATAACCAAGGGTTTGGGTAGTGGATCTAACCCTGAAATCGGCCGTAAAGCTACGGAAGAAGACAAAGACAGGATTGCTAAAGCTTTAAAAGGATCAGATATGGTATTCATCACCGCTGGAATGGGAGGCGGAACAGGAACCGGTGGTGCTCCTATCGTTGCTCGGATATCTAGAGACTTAGGTGCCTTAACGGTGGGAGTAGTAACCAAGCCTTTTTCTTTTGAAGGTCATAAAAGGATGAGGCAGGCTGAGGAAGGAATAAAATTATTAAAAGAATGTGTAGATACTTTAATTGTAATACCTAACGATAGATTGCTTCAGGTTGTTGAGGAAAATACTTCTATATTGGATGCTTTCAAAATTGCTGATGAGGTTTTACTGCATGGTATTCAGGGAATTACCGAAATTGTAGTCGAGCCAGGCTTAATAAATGTAGATTTTGCGGATGTAAAAATGATTATAGAAAATGCCGGTACAGCTATAATGGGCGTAGGAAGAGCAAGTGGTGAAAACCGAGCTGTAGAAGCAGCTCAAAGAGCTGTAAACAGTCCAATTTTAGATACAAAAATCGATGGAGCTAAAGGGTTGTTATTTAATATCAGCGGAAGTTCAAGCTTAACTTTGCATGAAGTTAATAAAGCTGCTGAAATAATTTCCAAGGCAGCTAATCCAGAAGCAAATATTATCTTTGGAGCGGTAATTAATAAAGGGTTAAATGATGAAGTAAAGGTAACTGTGATAGCTACCGGATTTGAAACCTTAGAGAAAATAAAAGAAGAACCTAAGCTTGAGGGAATCGATTTCGATAAAGATGAGATAAGTTATAATGATTTAGATATACCTACTTTTCTAAGGGAAAAAAAGTAAAGATAGCGTTTAGCGTAAAGAAGAACAGTATATAGTATCGAGTATCGAGTATATAGTCAAGAAAAAGAAATACAAGGGGGCGGATTTATCCGCCCCGTCTTTTTTTAGTAATTTTAAAAGCGGGCTTGATGAATCAAGCACCTACATTAAATCTTTAATTATTCTTTATTTTCACTGAATTTTTATGGGCGTATGCAATACGCCCCTACTTTTTTTAAACTCGTAACTCATCACTTATTACTGTATTTTATACTATATGGTTATTCCACAAAAAGTTAAATAATTTTATAGTAATTTTGAAATTGTAGGTTATAGTTTGGTTGTAGGGGTACAATGAATTGTGCCCTTTTTTATAATTTACAGACAGGCGAGATGCCTGTCTTATTTTTTTTAAAAATTTTACTAATTTTATATTGACATTCCCTATATATGGTGTATATACTATAAACATAGTCCTATATTTAGGGGTGCAATATGAAATGCCCTTTTTGCGGTTATTACGATACCGGGGTAATTGAATCCAGGCACATAGAAAATGAATTAGTAGTTAGAAGAAGAAGAATTTGTAAAAAATGTAATAAAAGATTTACTACTTATGAAAGAATAGATTTAATTCCCTTAATGGTAATAAAGAAAGACGGGAGAAGAGAGCCTTTTTCTCGAGAAAAGATAGCCAACGGTATTATCAAAGCCTGCGAAAAAAGACCAATTAGTATGGAAACTATAAATAATTTAGTAAGCAACCTAGAAGAGACCATAAAAAGTGAAGGAGCGAATGAAGTTAAGAGCACTATAATTGGAGAATTAGTTATCTCCAGATTACGAGATTTAGATGAGGTAGCTTACGTAAGATTTGCCTCAGTATATAGGCAATTTAAAGATCTAAGCAGCTTCGTAAAAGAGATAAGGAAGATTAGCAAATAGAAAGATTATTTAACTGTATAAGAATTCCCTTTTCCCGTAGGGGCCTGATTCGTATCTCGCATAAAATATAGTAATGAGTAATATGTGATGAGTAATAAGATAATATTTATGAATTTGTAAAAACAGGTCACTTATCACATATTACGCATTACACAATTTACTGATAAACTGTTTAACCAAAGCGACTGGTAGACGGGGTGACCGGTAGATCAGAAGACCTGAAGATTTTTAGTTTTGAGTTTTAAACTATAGCTTTCCGCTTTTAGCTTTCACTTTTTAACTTTATTCTAAACTAAAAACTTGTATCTTTCATCTTGCATTTATACTAACGACTATTCACTATTCACTAACGACTAATTCACAACTATATTTTATAATGAGGTTTCAAAATGATAAAGACCATTAGAAAGAGAGACGGTCAATTAGCAGAATTTGACAAAAAGAAGATAAGCGAAGCTATTTTTGCTGCTATACAAGCAACAGGAGAAAAAAATAAAACCATACCAGAAAAAGTAACCGATCAGATAATTATAAAATTAGAAAAAAGATTTATGGATAAGGTTCCGCAAGTAGAAGAAGTTCAGGATGTAGTAGAAGAGGTCTTAATTAGAGAAGGAATGGTAAAAATTACTAAGGCCTACATTTTATATCGGGATAAAAGGAGTAGAATTAGAGAGAGTTTAAAAGTTAGAAAAAAGGTAGAGAACCATAAAAGTACAACTGATCTTTCTCTATTGGTTTCCACTCCAACCTCTGAGAATATTTTCCCCTGGGATAGGCAAAAAATTATTCAAGCTTTAGTTAAAGAAGCGGAGCTGCCTTTAAATGTTTCTACCAAGATAGCCAAGGCAGTAGAAAAAAAGATAGTCGATTTAGGCTTAAGCGAGATTTCCACTTCTTTGATTAGGGAATTAGTTGACAATGAACTGTTTACCAGAGGATATGAACATAAGTGGAGAAAGCAAAAGATCATCGGGATGCCTACCTTTGATTTAAAACAACTATTTTTGTCCAAGAGCAAAGAAAATAGTAATATTGGAACCAATAATCCGGAAGCTATAAATTTGACCATTGCCGAAAATACTATCAAACAATATATGCTGCAGGAAGTTTTTTCCAAAGAAGTAGCTGATGCTCATTTAAAAGGATGGATTCATATTCATGATTTGGGTTACCCGAGAATTTATTGTTCCGGTCATTCTCTCGAATTTTTAAAAAAATATGGTCTTGAATTGGAAAATTTAGATACCTCTTCCGCCCCAGCCAAGCATACCAGAACCTTAACCGGACATTTAAATACTTTTTTGGCTTCTATGCAGGCCTATTATGCAGGTGCTTTAGGTATTGGTTATTTAAATATCATGTATGCTCCCTTTTTGGTAAATCTGCCTTTTAAAGAGATAAAACAAGAAGCTCAATATTTAATATTTAGCGGTTCGCAAAATGCCTTTTCAAGGGGAGGACAGAGTCTTTTCCTGGATTTCAATGTTCATCTTGGCATTCCGCACTATCTTAAAAATATACCGGCAATCGGACCGGGAGGGGAATATACCGGAAAAATTTACGGAGAATACGAAAAAGAATCACAATTATTTTTAAAGGCTTTGATGGAAGTTTGGAGAGAAGGGGATTACCACGGAAAAGTTTTTGCTTTTCCTAAAATGGATCTGCACATTGATAGCAAATCTTTCGAGGACCCTGAGCAGGAAAAGTTATTGAAGTATGCCTGTGAAATAGCTTCAGAGAACGGTTCGCCTCATTTTATTTTTGATAGGGATGACATAAGTTTGGCTGCCTGCTGCCGGTTAAAGACAGAGATAACCGATCAGGAAATGATACTGCATCCGGAGAAGTTAAGATTTGCCGGGATACAGAATGTTACTGTTAATCTACCTCAATGCGCCTATAAAGCCTTCCCTAACAATAATATTTCCGAATCGTCTCTTGACTTTAATGATGAAGATAATTTAAAGTTATTTTTCCATAAAATCGATCAGGCTTTACGCTTAGCAGTTCAAGCCCACTTACAAAAGAAAAAATTCTTAAAGATGATGATGGAAGATCCCAGCGGACCTTTATGGCAAATAGGCAAGATAGCCCTGGATGGCAGGCCTTACGTAAATTTAGATGAAGGAACTTACTTAATAGGATTAATCGGATTGAACGAAGCAGTCCAGCATATTAGCGGCAAACAACTACATGAAAGCGAGGACATTTTTAAGTTAGGGTTAAAAATCGTATCCTTTATGAGTTTAAAGTGCAGAGAGTACGGTGAGAAGTTCAATTTAAAATTATCTCTGGAGGAATCTCCCGCTGAAAGTGCAGCAGGAAGGTTAGCTAAAATCGATTTACAGGAATTTCCAGATAGTAAAAAAGTTGTAAAAGGAAATTCCAATGGAGACGAAAGTTATTATACCAATAGTATCCATTTTGCTGCTTCAGCACCGGTAGATTTAATCACTCGAATTATTAAACAGAGCAAGTTCCATCCTTTAATAAAGAGCGGGGCGATAATTCATGCCTTTGTAGGAGAAAGCCGCCCTTCACCAGAGAGTATCTATAATTTAGTTAAAAAAATTTGGGAACATACTCAGTGTTCTCAACTTACTATTTCGCCTGAGTTTACCATATGCAATACCTGCAGTGAAGTTAGCCGGGGATTGCAGGAGAATTGTAATGGATGTGGGAGTGAAGATGTATATGGAGTAACCAGGATAGTGGGATATTATAGCAAAATAACTAACTGGAATAAAAATAAGATTGGTGAATTAAAAGACCGACATTCTGGAAATTATAAATTAGTCGTTAGTGAATAGCAGAACTAGCGTGGAGCGTATAGCGTTTAGCGTATAGTATTAGGAAAGAAGTATATAGTATGTAGTTATATATAGTGAGGAAGAAGAAGGAAGTCAGAAGCCAGTATCCCGGAGCCAGAATAAATTCGTATCTCGTGAATCATATCTGGTTTAGAATTAGTAGGTTTAATGCTAATAATTTATTAACAAATTAATCAGCTAACTAAGTAACTAACGAACGAATAAAATTTAGAAGAAAGAAAAATACCATGAAAATAAAAATATTCTGGCAAAAAAATTGTCCTCATTGTCCGAAAGCTAAAAATACAGGAAAACAATTGGAAAAAGAGGCGGAGGTTCAATATTTTGATGTAGATACGTTTGATGGTCTGGCGGAAGCAAGTTATTATGATATTGCATCCACTCCTTCTATAGTAGTCTTAGATAATAATGATAATGAAATCAAAATATGGAGAGGAAAGACTCCTCGCTTAGAGGAAATTAGAGAGGAAGCAGCAATTTGAATATTACCATAAAACAAATGATTGAAACCTCTCTAATTGATTGGGAGGGAAAAATTGTTTCTACTTTGTATCTTCCCTCGTGTAATTTTAGGTGTCCCTTCTGTTATAATTATGATTTAATATTATATTCGGATAATTTTAAAAACATTCCTCAAAAAGAAATAGACAGTTATCTCTTAGAGAGAAAAGATTTCATCGATGGTATATGTATGAGTGGTGGAGAACCTACTTTATATCCGGATTTACCTACATATTTTAAAAAAATTAGAGACAAAGGTTTTTTAATTAAACTAGATACTAACGGCACTAACCCAAAAATGTTAGAAAAGCTTTTAAATCTCAGCTTAGTAGATTACATTGCTATGGATATTAAATCATCATTAGATTTTGATAACTATTCTAAGTCTGCGGGCATTAAAGATAAGATGATGTTAGAGAAAGTAAAAGATAGTATCGAAATAATAATGAACTCAAAAATTGATTATGAATTCCGTACTACTGTCGTGCCCTTATTGCATTCCGAGGAGACCATTATGGAGATTGCGCGATATATTTCGGGAGCAAAAAAATATGTCTTACAGAATTTTTCTCCTTTAGAGAAGACCCTCGATCCTTCTTTTCAAAAGATAAAGCCTTATTCTGACGAAAAGATTCAAGAGCTATCGAAAAAAGCTAAAAAGTATGTTCCTAATTGTTGTTGGAGATGAAGTTTTGTTATTTGTGAAAAAAAATACAAATATTTTCAAAAAAAAGAAGGATTTTTTAAATAGACGTCGTATATAGAAGACGGTTTATTGTTTTTATCTAAATATGTTATACTATACAAAACTATTTTTACTCGAAATTAGTACAATTAAATAAATTTTATTCTGGATGAAAGTAATGGAAGATATCTTTTCTGCCACAGAAAAGAAGCCGAAGGGGCAAGATGTATAATACATTTAAACTCTCAGGCAAAAGGACCATTGCCGGACAGAACTCTGGAAAGTTTTTTAATAAACACCGAAGGGGCAATTTCCGATATTTTGGAAAAATCTCTCAGGTAAAAAGACAGGGTAAGAAATTCCGTTGGAGTATCTTACCCTTTTTTATTTTAACGTGCATAAGTATTAAAAAATATTATCAAAAAGTAGAGATAATTTGAACCAAGATTTTGAATTAAAAGAACTTGGACAAATAAAATATTTTAAATGTAGAGAATTGGATAACACCAATTTAGTAATAAATGCTTTTACAACCAGATTTGGCGGAGTAAGCGAGTCTCCTTTTAACAGCCTTAATTTAGCCTATAATGCAGGCGATAAAGAAAGCCGCGTAGCAGAAAATAGAAAAATAATATTAGATGTTTTGAACATCGATTATCGAAATACTGTATCAGCCCAACAAGTCCATAAAGATAAGATAACTCTCGTAAGAAAAGAAGATAAAGGTAAAGGAGCTTTTAAGTATTCTAACGGGATTGCACAAACCGATGTCTTGATCACAGATATCCCCGGAATACCGCTTTTAATGTGTTATGCTGATTGCGTTCCTGTTTTTATTTTAGATCCTGTCAAAAAAGCTATTGCCTTAGTCCATAGTGGAAGAAGAGGAATAGAATTGGAATTAACCTTAAAAACTTTGTTTAAGATGAAAAAAATCTTTGAGACGAATCCCCGCTTCTGCCTGGCTGCCATTTTTCCCTCTATTGGTCCCTGCTGTTATAGCATTAAAGAGCCAAATAAAATTGATGGTTATTGGCTAAATAAAGACAAATTTGATGGCGAAGCAATTTCTAAGCAAAATAGAAATGGGCGGAGTCTTGATTTAAGAAAAGCAAATTATTGTCAACTGATTAAAGCCGGGGTACCGGGGAAAAATATCTTTATTAACGAAATTTGTACGGCAGACCATCCTGAATTATTCTTTTCGTATCGAAGAGATAAGGGAAATACCGGCCGTATGGCTGCCATCCTTATGTTAAAGTGATAAAATGATTGCAATCCAAAAAGTAAACAAAATTGTAATGGAGCACGATGCATCGCGCCCACAAGAGAAACTGGATATTAAAATAAGAAGGAGGAAAGTATGCGGATAAAAGAACATCCCATTTTAGAATTTAACCAGAAAGAAAAGGTTAAATTCACCTTAGATGGCAAAGAATTAGAAGGCTATAAGGGTGAACCTATTGCTTCTGCCCTGGTAGCCGTTGGAATAAAGGTATTAAGCAGAAGCATTAAATATCACCGCCCCAGGGGATTTTTTTGTGCCATAGGAAAATGTTCGTCTTGCCTTATGAAAGTAAACGGCATCCCCAATATTAGAACCTGTGTAACTAAATTAGAAGAAGGAATGAAAGTAGAAACTCAAAAAGGGAAAGGTAATTTCAATTGAAAGAGACCGATATAGCAATTATTGGAGGAGGTCCGGCAGGATTATCGGCAGCAATTTATGCTGCTTCCCTGGGGGCAAAAGTAACTCTTATTGACGATGGCTTAGAATTAGGTGGACAGTTGATTAAACAGACTCATAAATTTTTTGGTTCCGAGAAACAGTTTGCCGGGATCAGGGGTATAGAAATTGCTAAAAAGATGATACAGGATATCAAAGGATATGACAATGTTGAGGTAATCGCCAATGCCACAGTCACCGGCTATTATGAAGATGATGTCATTACCATTGTTCAGGGGGTTAATGGTGATATATTAAAAAAATTAAAGGCCAACAGAATTATTTTGGCTACCGGGGCATCCGAGAATATGCTGCCTTTTGTAAATAACGACTTACCCGGAGTCTATGGTGCCGGGGCGGTGCAGACCTTAATGAATCTTTACGGTGTAGTTCCGGGTAATAATATCTTAATGGTAGGGGCAGGCAATATCGGCTTGATTGTAAGCTACCAGCTTCTGCAGGCCGGTATTAAGGTAGAGGCAATAGTGGAAGCCCTTCCCAGGATAGGCGGTTATTTAGTGCATGCCGCAAAGATTAGACGTTTGGGAGTACCTATCTACACTTCTCATACTCTGAAAGAAGTGTACGGTACGGATTGTGTAGAAAAAGTGGTAATTTCTGAAATCAATCAAAATTTTGAATTTATTCCGGGGACAGAAAAAGAACTTAAAGTGGATACTATCTGCCTGGCTGTAGGTCTTTCTCCACTCTCTGATCTGCTCTGGCAGGCTGGTTGCCAGATGAAATATATTCCTGAGCTTTGCGGTTATGTGGCTTTAAGGTATGATAATATGAAAACAACTAAAGATAAAATCTATATCGCCGGAGATGTAGCCGGTATCGAAGAGGCAAGCAGTGCCATGTTGGAAGGTCAAATTGCCGGTTTGAATGCTGCAGTGAGCTTAGGATATAAATGTGATAATTATAAAGAACAAGATAAGAAATTAAAAGCAGAATTAAAAGAATTACGAAACAACCCTTTAAGTGAAGAAATTAAGATAGGCATAAAAAAAGCCTTGATAAAGGAGGGGAGGGATTAACTATGTTAGAAAGAACCGGCATACCGACCGATGATGATTTAGAAAAAGTAATTCCGGATAAAGAAAGATTAGCTAAAGGACCGGTAGTCATCATAGAATGCTTTCAGAAGATACCCTGCGACCCTTGTGCCATATCCTGTAAACTTGGGGCAATAAAACCCTTTAAAGATATAAACGACTTACCTATAGTTGATTTTGATAAGTGTACCGGCTGTGGAATCTGCATCAGTTCCTGCCCCGGCCTGGCCATATTCGTAATAGATGAGAATTATTCAGACAAAAAATCCTTAATCAAAATACCCTATGAAATGTTACCTCTACCGGAAAAGGGAGAGGATGTTTATGCTTTAGATAGAGCGGGCAGCGTACTCGGTAAAGTAAAAGTAATAAAAGTCTTAAAGATTAAAAATAAGACTAACGTAATTTCCCTGGAAGTCCCTAAAAGTATGGCTATGAAAGTAAGAAGCATAAAAGTGGAGGATAAAATCAATGAAAGATGAAACCATAATTTGCCGATGTGAAGATGTTACCTGGGGAGAAATAAGACAGGCTTTAGAAAAAGGCTATACTACTCTTGATGAAATTAAAAGGGTTACCCGAGCGGGAATGGGAAGGTGTCAAGGCACGACTTGCCGCAGGATCATTTTAAGGGAAATAGCTAAGTTTTGTCATAAGAGTATAGAAGAGGTAGCTATGTCTACCTTCAGGCCTCCCACCAAGCCGGTAAAATTAGGGACTCTGGCAGGTGATGACAATGATTAAAAGAGCAAGTATAGTAATAATTGGCGGAGGAATAATCGGTTGTAGTATCGCCTATAATTTAGCTAAGATGGGGTGTAAAAATATAGTATTATTGGAAAGAAATACTCTGGCCAGTGGTTCAACCGGAAGGTGCGGAGCAGGAATCAGACAGCAATTTGGGACTGAGATGAATTGTATTCTCGCCCGAGAAAGTATAAAAATTTTTGAGAATTTAAGCCAAGAATTAGATTATGATATAGAACTAAATCAAGGCGGATATCTGATACTGGCTTATACCGAAAAAGAAGTTAACCAGTTTAAGAAGAATGTAGCTTTGGAACAATCATTAGGCATTGATGCCAGATTCATCACCGTGGAAGAGGCCAAAGAGATTGCTCCACCTTTAAATACAGAAGGGGTATTAGCAGCAACTTTCTGTCCTACCGATGGTCATGCCAATCCCTTTAACACAAATTTTGCCTATGCGGAGGCTGCCCAAAGGTTGGGGGTAAAGATTTACAATTTTACTGAAGTAAGAGAGATTAAGACCGAAGATAATAGGATAGTTTCGGTCAGCACAGATAAAGGAGGAGTGCAGACTCCTATTATAATAAATGCCGCCGGTGGTTACTCGGGAGAAATAGGGAAAATGGCAGGAGTGGAAATACCAGTATATTCCCAAAGGCATCAAATTTTAATTACTGAACCGGTTGACCATCTATTTAAGCCGATGTTGATGTCCATCTCTCGTAATTTTTACTGCCAACAGACCCCTCAAGGAAGCATTATAATGGGCTTTGGCGACCCCGATGAACCCAAAGGTCACGATATAGGGTCAAGCTGGCAGTTTGCCCAGGAGATGGCCAAAAAGATGACCGCGGTTGTTCCCTTGTTAAAAGAAGTGAGTATGGTAAGACAATGGTCAGGCTTGTATAACATGAGCCCTGATTCTCAGCCAATCGTAGGCGAGCATCCTCAGGTAAATGGCTTCTATATGGCTGTAGGTTTCAGCGGCCATGGGTTTATGCTGGCTCCTGTAGCCAGCCGGCTTATGGCAGAGTTAATACTTAAAGGGAGGACTTCTATTCCCATTGACAAATTAGATATAGAAAGATTTGAACGAGGTGAGTTGATTATTGAACCCTCGGTAGTATAAAAGCTAAAATAATAAAACTTATTTTATTCAATAAAAGAAGGATATTTTAATTTTTTGCAGTAATGTATATATAATAAATTGGTTAGGTAAAAAACAATCTAAAGATGGTTTTTCACAAAATCTAAAAAAGGTACTTAGTAACTATAATTTTGTGAGTAGCTATTCTTACAGAAAAAAAAAGGAGGTGAAGAGATTTCTTAATTAATTCTATAATAGAAACTGCTTCTAATGTTATGGCTAATTAATTTGCTAAAATAAATGTTTTCGATTTATTTTAAAATAATTAAAGGAGAATTAAAAATGAAAAGAATAAAATTTTTGTTAGTTATTAGTGTGTTAGTATTGGCTCTTGGCGTAGCTTCTTTGGGAGTGATGGCTGCTGATAAACCACCGGTGGTCATCGGTCTTCAAGGACCAATAACCGGAGCTTTGGCTTATGAAGGAGAAATGGCTAAGCAATCTTGTGAAATAGCTGCTCAGTTAATTAATGAAGAGGGTGGTATACTGGATGGAAGGATGATTGAGATTAGAATTGCTGATGATGCTTTTGAACCTAAAGCAGGAGCATTAGCAGCAATGAAATTAATTTCCCAGAAGGATGTAGTAGCTTCTGTTTCAACTTATGGTTCTTCTGTTTGTGAACCTGCTTCTAATCTTTACGAAAAATTTAAAAAAGTTAATATTGCTTATGGTGCTACACATGTTCGTTTAACCGAAAGAGGATTGAAATACTTTTTCCGAACTTGTGGTATTGATAGTGCTCAAGGAATCTTCTTTGCAGACTATGTTCCTCGAGTTTTTGGGGCAAAACGGATAGCTATTATGCACGATAATACTACTTTTGCCTTGGGAGTGGCTGAAGAGACCAAAAAGGCATTACAACCAAAGGTTGATGCTGGGGAAGTAGAGATAGTGTATTATGATGCTATTACTCCGGGCGAGAAGGATTTTTCCGTTCCCCTAACTAAAGTACGTGAAACCCATCCGGATGTGTTATATTTTACTGGTTATTATCCCGAAGCTGCATTAGTAGTTTCTCAGGCACGAGATATAGGTATCGATTGTCCTTTTGTAGGGGGTAATGCAGCCATTAATGATGAATTTGTAAAAATTGCCGGGATAGAAAAGGCAAAAGGATGTTTTATGACTCAGGAACCCATGCCGGCAGAACTTCCTTACCCAGAGTCTAAGGTATTTTTAGATGCCTATAAAGCTAAATATGGAGAAATTCCCTCCAGCCCTTGGCCCGTATATGCCGCTGATGCTTTAAATATTATTGCTTACGCTATCGATAAGACCGGTTCTACCGATTCCGATGTTTTGGCTGAATATCTTAGAAATGAAGTTGATGGTGTTCCAGGTGTTACTGGACCAATCGGTTTTACCGAAAAGGGAAATAGAGAGGGTGTGCCATATTTGATGTATGTAGTAAACGAGGAAGGTGGCTTTGATATTTACAATAAATAAAAAGGTAAGGAGTAAAAGATGAGAATTTTTTTAGAGCAGATGTTAAATGGACTTACTATCGGGTCATTTTATGCTCTTATCGCCTTAGGGTATTCTATGGTATATGGGGTAATGAAATTGATTAATTTTGCTCATGGAGATTTATTTGCCCTGGGTTCTTACCTTGGATTTACCCTCCTCGTATGGGGAAATGCCTATGTAACCTCTCGTATAGGTTTAGCGGGTGGTATGATTGCGGCTATGTTAATAGCCGCAATCGGCATAGGCTTGGCTGGTATAATAGTTGAGCGGATAGCTTATCGTCCTATTTATCCAGCAGGACGGCTTCCAGCAGTCGTTTCTGCTTTAGGTGTATCAATTTTCTTAGAAAATATAATTATGGTAACTTGGGGTCCCCGCTATCAAGCATATCCTGTGAGTGTTGTACCTACTCTACGTTTTGAAATAAGTGGAATTCATATTACTCTTCTTCAAATAGTTATTTTAATTCTGTCTTTTGTATTATTAGCTATCTTATATTACATAATTCAAAAGACAACTTTTGGAGCAGCTATTAGAGCTTCAGCTTTGGATAGAGATACTGCTGCCTTGATGGGAATAAATATTGAAACTGTTATATTTTTTATCTTTGCCTTAGGACCTGCTTTAGGTGGAACAGCTGGAGTAATGGTAGGGATGTATTATCGTCAAATTAGTTTTACCATGGGTTGGAACTATGGATTAAAAGCCTTTACTGCTACTATTTTAGGAGGTATCGGTAACATACCGGGAGCAATGCTGGGCGGACTTCTTTTAGGAATTATTGAAATGCTGGGGTCTGCTTATATTTCCACAGCCTATAAGGATGTTTTTGTATTTTTAATTTTAATATTAGTCTTAATTTTTCGTCCCAGAGGTCTTCTGGGTGAAAAAGTTGCAGAAAACGTATAAAGGGGCAAAATAAATGAAAACAAATAAAAATATTTTCTTAAAAAATTGGCCTATACTTATTGTGATAGCACTACTAACTTTATTCCCTTTTAAGATGAATAATTATTGGATTGATGTTTTCTTTTTCTTCGGAATTTATGCTCTTTTAGGGCTTAGTTTGAATATTGTTTTAGGTGAAGTAGGTTTATTTGATTTGGGACATATGGGATTTATGGCTATTGGTGCCTACACTACCGCAATTCTTAATACCACATTTGGAATTCCTATAATTATTTTATTGCCAGTAAGTGCAATTGCAGCAGGTGCCTTTGCCTGGTTAGTATGTTCTCCGATCATCCATTTACGAGGAGATTACCTATGTATTGTTACTATTGGAATGGGCGAAATTGTTAGATTAGTCCTTATTAATAATCCTTTTGGCATTACAGGAGGGCCAAATGGAGTTTTTGGAATAGATTTTCTTTCTTTTGGAGGCCCTTTGATAATTGATTCTTCAATTGAATATTACTTTGTAATTTGGATAATAGTAGGATTGGCCATTCTTGGTCTTGTAAATTTGCAACGTTCCCGTATAGGTAGAGCCTGGAATTGTATCAGAGAAGATGAAATAGCTGCAGAGGCTACCGGGATTGATGTTAGGTCTTATAAGTTATTGGCTTTTGTTTTAGGCGCAGGTTTAGCTGGAGTAGCCGGTAATATTTATGCATGCAAATTAATGATAGTATCTCCCGAGAGTTTTAGTTTTATGGAATCCTGCATGCTCTTCTGTATCGTATTAATCGGAGGAATGGGTTCTATACCCGGAGTTTTAATCGGTGCTGCTGCTATCAGTCTTTTCCCGGAAATATTTCGAACTTTTGCCCAGTACAGAATGTTAATTTTTGGAGCGGCAATGGTGGTTATGATGATCTTTAGACCCGGTGGTATCTGGCCAAGGAAAAGAGGAGCCGTCGAATTTAAATCACTTTTATTAAAAACAGGAGAAGATAATGGCTAAAGATAATAATAATATAGAAATTATGATAAGAAGTGAACAAGAAAATAAAGATATAAATGTAATTAATAAAATTGTGCTGCAAACCGATAAACTTACTAAAAAATTCGGCGGTTTAACCGCAGTGAACAATTTTGATCTTAAAGTGAGTCAAGGGCAAATAAGCAGTCTGATAGGCCCTAACGGAGCAGGAAAAACTACCGTTTTTAATGTAGTTACTGGCATATATAAAGCTGATGGTGGAAAGGTTCTTTTCAAAGAGGAAGACCTTGCCGGTAAAAAACCTCATCAGATTACAAAAAAGGGAATTGCGCGAACTTTTCAAAATATTCGACTTTTCTCCAATATGACCTGTCTGGAAAATGTTATGGCCGGCCAGCACTGCCGCAGCAGGGAGGGGACATGGTCTTCTGTTTTACAAACTCCCGGGCAAAGAAAAGAAGAATTAGAAATTAAGAAAAATGCTGAAAACCGCCTTAAACAGGTCGGGTTATGGAAATATCGATATGAATTGGCTAAAAACATTGCCTATGGTAATCAGAGAATGTTAGAAATAGGCCGAGCTTTAGCCTCTAATCCTGATTTATTAATTTTAGATGAACCAAGCAGCGGTCTAAATGATAAAGAATCTGAAGACCTGATAGTGTTTTTAAAATCTTTACTAAAGGAAGATTTAACCATTTTGCTCATTGAACATGATATGAACGTGGTTATGGGAATATCCGATTGGGTTACAGTAATGGATGAAGGTAAAAAAATTGCTGAGGGTTTACCCGAAGATGTATATAGCAATCCTCTCGTTATTGAAGCTTATTTGGGAAAAGATGAAGAGGAGGAGGATTAACAATATGACTACATTATTAAAAATTGAAGATTTACAAATTTATTATGGCTCTATTGAAGCACTTAAAGGAATTTCACTTACAGTTGACGAAGGTGAAATAGTTACCGTATTAGGGGCAAATGGTGCAGGGAAAAGCACTCTTTTAAGGGCTATTTCCGGGTTATTACCCATTCGCAGCGGAGAGATTAAGTTAGACGATAAAGAGCTTAATAATGTTAAAGCATTTGAGATAGTTATGAAAGGTATTTCCCATGTACCTGAAGGTAGAAAAGTATTTGGAACTCTTACCGTAGAAGAGAATCTTAATTTAGGGGCTTATACTCGAAGAAAAGATATAAAGAGTGTAGAAGAATCTAAGGAGAGAGTATTTAATTTATTCCCCATTCTTAAATCTCGACGAAATCAGTTATCCGGAACTTTATCAGGTGGTGAACAGCAGATGTTAGCAATGGGAAGAGGTTTAATGAGTACACCACGTATCTTGCTTCTGGATGAACCTTCCCTAGGTTTGGCTCCTTTATTAGTAAAACAAATTTTCCAAATTATTCGTGAAATTAATAATCAGGGTATATCAATATTATTAGTAGAACAAAATGCCCGTAAAGCATTAAGTATCGCTGACAGGGGATATGTGCTGGAAACCGGAAATATTACTATTAGCGGATTAGCTTACGATTTAAAGAGCAATCAAAAAGTCCAGGAGGCTTACCTGGGAGGCGCTGCCCTTAAGAAGAGAAAATAAAGTAATTAGCGTAGAGCGTTTAGCGTATAGCGTATAGGATAAACCAATAAACTAAAAACTTAAAACGAAATCGAGAAACCATAATTATTATTTAAGAATTTAGAAACCAGTAGTCAGAAGAATATACAACCGAAATATACTCTCATAACTTAAAATAATTCTAAATACTGGATTCTGGCTCCTGACTTCTATTTTCTTTGCGAGATACGAGATACTAGATACTAGATACAAATTTAGTTTTGTGCTTTTCGCTTTGTTACTAAATACTATTCACTATTCACCAACAATCTTTTCTATACTGGATAATTTTTTTCTATATCCAGTTTTCTCTTTCTCCATGTAATAGGCAATACGAATACAAAATTATTGAAAAATGTTACTATTTTTGATATATTAAGCATAAGCTAAATATCGTATTGCGTATCGAGTATTGCGTATCGCGTGAAAATACAGAATTCAGAAGCCAGAATAATTTTGTATTTCGTGAATCGTGAATCGTATCTCGTGAAGAATTTAAAACTATAAATATTTGGATAACTGAAATTTTTCTCTTACTAGATACGAGGTACTTGATACGAAAAAAATATAGAGGACAAATAAATTATGATTAAAAAAGAGAATACAAAAGAGAAAAAGTTATTTTTTGATAACGAACTTCCTGGTTTAAAGAAAAGTCTGACAAAGATGGCAAATTTAGTCGAAGAAGCAATCGATATGGCTATAAAGTCTTTAGTTGAGCAGGATTTGGATTTAGCGGCAAAGGTAATTGAGAATGATGATGTAATTGATAAAATGGAATTAGATATAGAAGAACAATGTTTACAGATGATTGCCCTACGTCATCCTATTGCTAAAAATTTAAGAATTATCGGTTGCGGTTATAAGACCGTATCTGATTTAGAAAGAGTAGCAGATCATGCAGTAAGCATAGCTAGGGCCAGCCAGTATCTATCTACCAAATCGATGGTAAAACCCCTAATAGACATTCCTCGTATGGCTGAAATTGCTCAGAATATGTTGAAAGATGGCTTAAATGCCTATTTCAACGGAGATGTAGAATTAGCCAAGGAAGTGTGGGCAAGAGATAAGACGGTTGACGATTTGGATAAACAAATATTGCGTGAACTTTTAACTTTTATGATGGAAGACCCCCATACTATTAGCAGGGCGATTCATTTGATTTTTGTTTCTAATAATATTGAACGGATTGCCGACCATGCTACAAATTTAGCTGAGAGGGTAGTATACATCGCTAACGGAGAAAGAATAAAAAATTATTTCAAAAGCGATAAAGAAGAATAAAAGATTCAAACTTTTAAATTAACTGAATGAGTGTTTATATTTTTTATTTGAATAATCAAAAAGTAAAAGATATAAAAATGTTATAATTTATGGAAACAATCAAAAATAATTTAGAAATAATAAACGAAAAGATAAAAAAAGCAGCCTTAAGGGTGAATAGAAACCCCGAAGAAATAAAATTAGTGGCAGTAACTAAAACTGCTACCATAGAGCAAATAGAAGAAGCTATAAATGCCGGCGTAAAAATAATTGGTGAAAATAAAGTTCAGGAAGCCAAAGAAAAATATCATATTTTGACTGCCGATATAGAGTGGCATTTAGTAGGACATCTGCAGACTAATAAGGCAAAATACGCTGTAGAAATATTTGATTGTATTCACTCTGTAGATAGTATAAAATTATCCCAAGAAATAGATAAGCGTTCTTTGCAATTTGGGAAGATAATGGATGTTTTAGTTGAGGTGAATGTTTCAGGAGAAGAAACTAAATATGGGATTAAACCGGAAGAAGTAGAACCTTTTCTAAAAGAAATTTCTGAATTTCCCAGGATAAAGGTCAAAGGTTTAATGACTATTGCCCCAATAGTAGAAGACAAAGAAGAAGTTCGGCCATATTTCAGGAAACTCCGGGAGCTATCTAAAGAAATAAAGAGTAAAAATATAGAAAATGTTAAAATGGACTATCTTTCCATGGGTATGACTGAAGATTTTGAGATAGCTATTGAAGAAGGCGCTAATATGGTTAGAATCGGCAGAGGAATATTCGGGTTTCATTAACCATTAATTTAAATAAAAAGGATAAATTAATAAAAGCGGAAGGAAAATATTATCCATGTTTTTACTGATTCAAATAATTAACACAGTTTTCAGACTTTACAGTTATTTAATTTTAGCGAGGATATTTTTAACCTGGATACCTGTAGACCCCCATAACCCTGTGGTGCAATTTATCTATAGAGTTACCGAACCTATTTTAGCACCCTTCAGGATTATATTGCCTTTAGGAGGTATGGGGTTAGATCTTTCTCCGATAATTGTCTTTTTTTTAATAAACTTGCTTCAAAGAGCAATAATTAATATACTTGTTAGTATAGCTATTTAAACAATATAAAATAAATCTAATAGAAATATTAAATGAGGGAGGATATTTGAATGAGAATTACACCAATGGATATTGAACAACAAGAATTTTCCAGGTCATTCAGGGGTTACAACGAAGAAGAAGTAGATGATTTCTTAGACAAGATAGTGAAAGACTACGAAGAATTAATCAATGAAAACGTAAGACTTAATGAAGAAATAGAAAGGATGCAAGAAAAATTAAAAGAGTTTAGCGGGATTGAAGAAACTTTGAGGAGCGCTTTACTAAATGCCCAAAAATCTGCCGAAGAAATGAAGGGCAGGGTGGAAAGTGAAGCAAAGATAATCATAGAAAAAGCAGAGATGGAAGCTAAGGCGTTAAAACAACAGGTTTTTCAAAAAGAAGACCTGTTAAAAAATGAAATTGATAATCTGCGAAGATATAAGTTTATATTTAAAGAAAAATTTAAATCAATGTTGAATTTATACTTAAAAATGTTAGAAAATGAGGAATTTGAGGAAATAGGAAATTACGATATTAAAGAAGAAGAAGTTTCTAAAGAGAAAATGGAGGAAGAAGTTTCTAAAGAGAAAGCAGACAAATTAGAAGGATTAGCTGCAGAACAAAATTCTGAAATTAAAGAAACAGAAGATGAACAGCAGTATCAATGATTATTTTAAAATTACGGGTAATGATATTGTAATTAAAGTTAAAATTGTACCCGGTTCATCCAAGAATAAAATTGTCGGAGTGTATAATGATGCTTTAAAGATTTCCATTGCCGCCCCGCCAGTCGAAGGAAAAGCCAATAAAAAATGTATTGCCTATTTAGCTAAATATTTTGATATAGCGAAGTCAAAAATTGAAATAATTTCGGGGCAAACCAGCAAAAATAAACTTATTAAGATTTACGATATCAGCCAAAAAGAATTTTTAGGAAAATTAGAAAAAATTAGTTGAGAGTTCCCCTTTTTTATAATTTCAGAAATTTAATCTTCTTTACTCATTACTCATCACTTATTACTGTATTTTACTCGATACTTGGTATTTATTTGTTTCTCGCTTTCACTTGCTGCCTGCAACTATACGCTATACGCTTCACGCTCTACGTTATCTAAAACATTGACATAAACCGATTTAATATGATATTATTACGAATATTAAAAATAGAATAGTTATTTATCTGATTTGAGGAAGAGTAGGTAGATATAATTTTACAGCGAGCAGGGGCAGTGGAAGCCTGTAAATTCTTTCTATCCAAAATCGTCTCAATATTTCTAATCGAAATTGGTCCAAAAGTAGATTAGGGCGGTGAACATCGTTAAAAACGGAGTAAATTGATTTATTCATTTAAATATATTTACTCTCCAAGTTCATTATCGTGAGGTAATGATAAAAATAAGGTGGTACCACAAGAACTTTAAACCTCTTGTCCTTTTATGAGGCAAGAGGTTTTTGTTATATTATCTTATATTATTATAAAAATTATAAAGCACGAGGAGAGATTAAAATGGAATATAAAGATACTTTAAATTTACCAAAAACAAAATTTAAAATGAAAGCTAATTTAGCTCAGGAAGAACCCAAACTACTAAAATTTTGGCGAGAAGAGAAAATTTATGGAAAAGTATGTGAAGAAAAGAAAGGTTTGGAGAAGTATATCTTGCACGACGGACCTCCATATGCTAACGGAAATATTCATATAGGAACCGCATATAATAAGATATTAAAAGATATAATCCCTAAATATAAATCTATGAAGGGATATGATGCCCGCTACGTTCCCGGGTGGGATACCCATGGTTTACCTATAGAGTTTCAGGTTACCAAAGATATGAAAGTTGACTTAAGCGAGGTAGACCCGGTTGAACTAAGGAAGAAGTGTACAGAGTATGCCAAACATTATATCAATGTGCAAAAGGAAGAGTTTAAACGGTTAGGAGTGATGGGAGAATGGGACAACCCTTATCTAACCCTTAAACCTGCTTATGAGGCGGAACAGATAGAAATATTTAAAAAAATGTTTTTAAAAGGGTATATTTACAAAGGATTAAAACCGGTATACTGGTGTGCTAATTGTGAAACAGCACTAGCAGCCGCAGAGATAGAATACCACGACAAAGAATCTTCTTCCATTTACGTTAAATTCTTAATGAAAGATATTTTGAAAAAAATATTCCCTAAATACAAAGAAGAGGAAGCTTACGTACTTATTTGGACTACTACCCCCTGGACTATTCCCGGCAACATGGCCGTTGCTCTTAATCCGGATATTGAATATAGTTTAATTAAAACAGAAAAAGGGAATCTCTTGTTAGCTTCTGTCTTAATAGAGAAAGTAATGAAAGAAATTGAAATTGTCGATTATAAGATTATCGGAAATGCAAAAGGTAAATTATTTGAGGGTATGAAGTGTAAACATCCTATTTTTGACCGAGATTCACTTATTATACTGGGAGACCATGTTTTATTGGATGAAGGGACCGGTTGTGTGCATACTGCTCCCGGACATGGACAAGAGGATTATGAGATAGGAGTAAAATATAAAATTCCCATATTTACTACTCTTGATAGCCAGGGGAGATTTAACCAGGAAGGTGGAAAGTTTAAGGGATTGACTTATAAAGAAGGGAATACTGCTGTAATAGAAGAATTAACTAAGAATGGAACTTTACTGAAGGTTAGTAAAATAACGCATTCTTATCCTCATTGCTGGCGCTGTAAAAAACCGGTAATATTTAGAGCTACCAAGCAATGGTTTGTTAATATTGAAGCTTTTCGTGATTTAGCCCTATCCGAAATAGAAAAGGTTCAATTTGTTCCTGACTGGGGTAAGGAAAAGATATACGGTATGGTGGAGAACAGAACCGACTGGTGTATTTCCCGCCAAAGAGTGTGGGGAGTACCTATCCCGGCTTTCTACTGTAAAGAATGCGGAGAAATTATAGTTAATGAAGAAACCATAAATTCAGTTAAAAAATTGTTTCTGGAAAAAGGGTCAAATTCCTGGTTTGCAATGTCTGCTCAAGAAATTTTACCCAAAGATTATCAGTGCCCCCACTGCCAGGGTAAAGATTTTGAGAAAGAGAAAGATATAATGGATGTATGGTTTGACTCCGGATGCAGTCATGCGGCAGTACTCAAGAAGAGAGATGAACTCCACTGGCCGGCAGAAATGTATTTAGAAGGAACAGACCAGCATAGAGGCTGGTTTCAAACCTCATTGCTAACCTCAGTGGCTGCTTTTGGAAAGGCACCTTATAAAACTGTTTTGACTCATGGTTTCATTGTTGATGCAGAAGGTAGGAAGATGTCTAAATCAGTAGGCAATGTTATAGCTCCTCAGGAGATTATTGAAAAATACGGAGCGGATATTTTAAGATTATGGGTGGCATCTTCTGATTATCGGACAGATATTAGGATTTCTTCCAAGATATTAGATCAATTAGTAGAAATATATCGAAGGATTAGAAATACCGCACGATTTATCCTGGGAAATTTATCTGACTTTAATCCTGATACAGATGCAGTTTCTTATGAAAGACTTAACGAATTAGACAGATTAGTCTTAAGTAATTTTCAGAGTTTAGTGAAAAGAGTAAACGAAAGCTATGAAAAGTTTGAATTTCATTCCCTCTATCACGAAATTCATAATTTCTGTGCCATTGATTTAAGTTCATTTTATTTGGATATAATTAAAGATAGACTATATACTGCTTTTGCTGATTCTGAAGAGCGTCGGGCATCTCAAACAATATTGTATCGGATATTAGATGATTTAGTTAAATTGATTGCCCCGGTATTAAGTTTTACCGCAGAGGAGATCTGGCAGTACTTAAGAGAAATTAAAAAAGGTGAAGAAAGCGTTTTTCTCGCTCCCTGGCCGGAAGTAAATGAAAGTTATATCGATGAGGATTTAGAAAAAAAATGGGAGAACATACTAAAGATCAGAAAAGATGTTTTAAAGGCCTTAGAAATAAAAAGAGGTGATGGCTTTATCGGTAATTCTTTAGAGGCACAGGTAAATATTTATACTGAAAATAAAGAAGTTTACGATTATCTGATGTCCTTTAAGAAGCAGTTGGAAACCATATTTATTGTTTCCAAAACAGATATAATTTACGGAGAAGTGGAAAAAGAACTTTCTTCTGACGCCAATACGGGTATTGAATTTCCAGATATAAAAGTACTGATAACCAGGGCAGCAGGTAAGAAGTGTGAAAGATGCTGGTGTTACAGCGAGACAGTAGGGGAAGACCAAAAATACCCGACGATTTGTGAAAAATGTGCTAAAGTAATGCATAATCATTTTGAGGAGTAAAAGGAAGTACTATGGGATATATAAGTTTTGCCATATTTGTGATATTATTTGATCAGGCAAGCAAGCTTTTTATTCAATATAAAATGGAGATCGGGGAATCTATACCGGTAATTAAGGGAATATTTCACATAACCTATATAGAGAATCCCCGTACTTCCTTTGGTCTTTTTGAATATAACAATTCATTCTTTGTAATAGCGGCATTGATTTCAGTAATTTTAGTGATTTTAATCTACAAAAAAATAATTTTTAGAAAAGACACTTTTATGCATATCCCTTTAACGCTTGTCCTGGGCGGCGCAGTGGGCAATCTTATTGATCGGGTGAGAATTGATGGAAGGGTGATAGATTTTATAGATTTTAGAATCTGGCCGGTTTTTAATTTTGCCGATACAGCGATAGTATGCGGAATGTTGATATTGTTGATTCATCTTTTGTTCCATACCCCGGAAAAGGAAGATGAGGGAGAAGGGAAAAAAGGGGAAAAATATAAATAAGAAGAAAAGGAGTAAATTTTAATGTATAGAATATTATTTACTATTGGTTCATTTCCCATCTATTCTTACGGAGTGATGATTGCTTTAGCTTTTATTATAGGCATTCTTTTTGCTATGAAAGAAGCAAAAAAAAGCGGAGAAAACCCGGAAAGAGTTTTAGATATAAGTTTATATGTTATTTTAGGCGCCCTGATAGGGGGTAGATTAGCATATGTTTTACAATATCTCGATTATTATTTAAAAAATCCTATTAAAATATTATATTTCAGGCAAGGTGGACTGTCTTTTTTAGGGGCTTTTTTTTTAGCTTTTATCCTTGGCGCCTGGTATGTTTCACGGAATAAGCTTTCATTCTGGAAATATACTGATATTGCTGCTCCATCGGTAGCTATCGGACTAGGGATTGGAAGGATAGGCTGTTTTTTAAACGGCTGCTGCTTTGGAAGAGTATCAGAAAATTATGGTATTCATTTTCCTTCTTTACATATGCCCCCGGTGTATTTACAGCAATTAAAAGATGGATTAATTGCCTCCGGAAGTTCCTGTACTCTTCCGGTAATTCCTACACAACTTTATTCTTCGCTATATGGTTTTTTGATATTTTTAATACTTCTTTGGATGAAAAAATATAAGAAATATGATGGATTTCTTATGTTGAGCTTTTTAATATTATATTCGGTTTCTCGCTTTACTATAGAATTTTTTAGATTTTACGAAAATAATTACAAAGTATTTAATTTATTAACTATTACTCAGACTATTTTAATAGGTGTTATCTTGGTTTCCCTGGTGTTTATGAATATTTTGAAGAAGAAAAGCAAAAAAGCATAATTAGTCGTTAGTGAATAGTGAATAGTCGTTAGTAAGACAAGCGTCTCGTTTTTGATCCTAACTAGCTAACCAAGTAACCAGTTAACTAATTCAATTAGGATTTATTTATGATAGAAAAAGAAAAAAGTTTAATATTCACAGGCGAAGATAAAATCAGAATTGACCTCTATTTAACCCAGAAAGAAATACACCCCTCCAGATCCCAGATTAGAAATTTAATCACCCAGGGTAAAATCAGAGTAAACAACAACTCGGTTAAACCAAGCTATATCTTGAAAAATGGGGATGTGATAGATTTAGCTATACCGGAAAACAAAGAATTAGAGATTAAAGCTGAGGCAATCCCCTTAGATATAATTTATGAAGATGAATACTTGATGGTGATTAATAAACCAGCCAATATGATTGTTCACCCTGTAGGAAAGATACGCTCCGGCACTCTGGTGAATGCCCTGCTTTATCATTGCCGGGATTCCTTATCGGGGATAGGCGGTGGTGTGATCAGGCCGGGTATTGTGCACCGCCTGGACAAAAATACCTCCGGCCTGATGGTAGCAGCAAAAAATGATTTTGCTCATCTTGATTTATCAAAGCAGATAAAAGAACACCAGGTAACTAAAAAATATCTCACCCTGGTCCACGGACGCATGAGAGATGATTCCGGACTTATCGACGCACCTATCGGCAGGAGTCTAAAGAATAGAAAAAAAATGGCAGTGACAGTAGAAGGGAAGAGTAGGGAAGCAGTAACTCAGTTTAAGGTGTTAAAAAGATTTTCCGGCTATACTCTGGTCGAAGCAACTCTTCGCACGGGCAGGACTCATCAGATAAGAGTACATCTGGCTTTTATCGGCTATCCTATCGTTGGTGATCAGCTATACGGCCATAAAAAGCAAGAATTAAATATCAGCAGGCAGTCCTTGCATTCTCATATTTTAGGTTTTGTGCACCCCTTAACCAAAAAATATATGGAATTTTGTGCCCCTCTACCCAAAGATATACAGGAAATAATTGATTATTTAGAAAGAGGTGAAAAATAGAAAAATATCAGGGTTATTTTTTTATTTTTGAGAGACCTTCTCCATACTCCTGATCTCTTCCGGATTTATTTTTATCCAAAGACTCTTTTCTTGAGAATAAATAACCATTCCCGGCTTAGCGTTTTTAGGTTTTTTTACGTATTTTTTAAAAGTATAATCGACCAATACTTTATTATATTTTTTAGCTTTACTAAAATAAGCGGCTAAATTTGCAGCTTGAATTAAGGTGTCAAGCGGAAGAGATTGTTTACTCCCTTTATTTTTAATGATAATATGAGACCCCTGAATGTTTTTTACATGAAGCCAGGTATCATTGCCGGAAGCCAATTTAAAGGTTAAAAAATCATTTTGCAGGTTATTTTTCCCCACGTAGATTCCCCAGCCATCTTTGGAGATATATTTAGTAGGCTGTAATCTATTCGTTTCTTTTTTTGCTTTTTTGAGGGGAGCAGTTGTCTTCTTTGCCCATCCTAATTTCGTTAGATTATTATAAATTTTTAGCAGATTGGGAAGAGAATTGATTTTTTGTTCATATAATTTCTGAATCTCGGTCAGCCGAGCATGCTTTAATTGATGGTTCTTTAACTGCTCGAAAATTATCTGGAAACTATCTTTTGTTTTCCGGTATTTTTTAAAATATAACCGAGCATTATCTAAAGGAGTTAATTTATCGTTTAGCGGGATGGTTATATTTTTCTGCCGGGGAGAATAATAGTTGATAGTAATAATTTCTTTGTCTCCTCTTTTAATGCTGGAAAGGTTTGCTTTTATCAGTTCACCGCTTATCTTATATTTTTTGCAATTTTTTACTTCTTCCAGTTTTTTTTGGCAATCGCTTATCTTATTATTTATTTTAACCATATTTTTTCTGATTATCTGGTCTAACTTATTTTGCATAGATAATATTTCACGTTCTTTTTCCAGCTCGGTAAATAAGGATTCCAGGCACGAATTCGCTTCATTAAAAGTTTGCTTATGGTATTTGGGAAACTGCACTGAATCAATTATAGACCAGGCTTCTATCTTTTTAGATAGAGGATTTAAAAAGAGAGCCGGCTGAAAATTATAATTTTTAATATTAGTTATAATTTTATTAAAAGAAATCAAGAGCATTTCTAAATCTACCGCGGATGCACCAGATGCATTCATCTCCGGGGATAAATTTGCCTGAAGAACTACTTCTTTTGCGCTCTGAGGGCTTATTCCTATAAAACTGTCTTGTATCAACTTCCACAAGCTTAAACTTTTATTTTCTGCGGATAGAGAATTAAAAATATTAAAGAAGTCTTCACGGTTAATGTTTAGAGGGTCTATTTTGTTTTGAGAAGGAGGAGGGATATAGAGCTTTCCGGGCAAAATATCTCGGTATCTGCTGATATTGGAATCTATTAATTTTATACTGGTTTCTATGGTTTTATCTTCTTTAAGAAGAATCATATTACCGTGTTTGCCCATAAATTCTACTACTAATATTTTATTCTGCACTTTGCCAAATTTTTGGTAGGGTCTGATAATAAAATGTAAAATACGGTCAAAATCAGGATGCGTAATATCGATTATTTTTGCTCCCCTTAGCTGATATTGCAGAAGAGTTAATAAAGGGGAACTGATAGTCTTTTGTTTATTTTCTAATTCGGTAAAGTAAATTTCCGGAAGCGATGGGTCAATGGAAATATGGATATAAAAGGTTTCGCTTTTTTTATTTGTGTCATTTAAGGCAAAAAGCTTATCAGGTTTTACTTCAATAATAATTTTATATTTTTTAGTCTGAATTAGGCTTATTATCTTTCCCTCTTTAAATTTCTCCAGAAGCTCTTTTCTCATTGCCTCTAAAGCGATACTGTCCAGGGACATATTAATCTCCTTGCTGTAATATTTAACTTTAATATAATCTATTATAGAGGTATAATCAAGAAAATAAAAATGACAAAGGACCGTCCCCTGTCATTTTCGTACGCGATACGCAATACGAAATTATTTGACAAGCAGCAGGTATTACCATAAAATTAATGTGAAGTTTATAATTTTTCAAAAAATAAAACAGGTAAAGGGGAATAAAGTTGATTAAAAGTATGACCGGTTACGGTGTGGGAAGGGTTAAAGCAGAAGACGGAGAATGCCTGGCAGAGATAAAAAGCTTAAACAATAAATACTGTGATATAAATATAAAAAATAACTTTCAATCTTTGGAAATTGAACAAAAAATGGAAAAGTTAATAAAAAACAGAGTCTCAAGGGGAAAGGTTAATATTTTAGTAAAAGTTGAAAACTATGGCCTAACCGAAGAGAAGATAATATTAAATGAGGATGTAGCCGATTCCTGTTATAAAAATCTAAAGACCTTAAAAAAGAAGTATAAATTAAAAGACGAAATAAACATAGATTCTATGCTTAAGTTCAAAGATATATTTAAAATAGTAAAAGAAGAAGAGAGTACTAAGATATGGTCACTGGTAGAAAAAGCCACGAATCTTGCTTTAGATTCTTTGCTAAAAATGAGGGAAAGAGAAGGCAGGGTTCTCATTGCTGATATCAGAAAAAGAGTCAAGAAAATACAAAAGCTAATAGATAAAATTGAGAAATATTCAAAATTGTCACCGCTCGAATATAAGGATAAATTTTTACGCAAAATAAATGATTTAACTGATGGCTTGAATGTTGATGAGGGAAGAATCGAATTAGAAGCGGCAATATTTGCCGAAAAGACGGACATTACCGAAGAAATTATCAGATTAAAAAGCCACCTTATCCAATTCGATGATCTACTAAATTCTGAGGAATCTGTGGGAAGAAAGATGGATTTTTTAACCCAGGAGATAAATCGGGAAGTAAATACTATCGGGTCAAAGACTAATGATATAGAGGTAACTTCTTTGGTTGTTTTAGTAAAGAGTGAATTGGAAAAGATCAGGGAACAGGCCAGAAATATAGAATGAAAGAGGACAGAATATGTTGAATGATTTAGTGAATATAGGTTTTGGGAATTATATGAATTCTACCAGAGTTATAACTATTTTAAGTCCGGATTCTGCACCAATGAAAAGGTTGAAAGAAGAAGCAAGGGCAGAGAAAAAGTTGATTGATGCTACTTATGGGAGGAGAACAAGAGCCATAATAATTACTGACAGCAATCATGTAATTTTATCTTCTATTCAACCGGAAACCATTGCCCATAGATTCACCGAATATAGCGGACAAAATATTAAATTAGAAGAAAACACTCCAAAGTAGGTAATTTTAAATATGACTGACGATAAAGAGTTATCATCTTTTGTTCTTAAACGCGATACGCAATCAAGTAGGGGTTTGCTGTTTGTTATCTCCGGCCCATCAGGTGTAGGTAAAGGTACTCTAAGGGAAAATGTGTTTAATCTTTTTCCTGATTTAAAATATTCTGTGTCGGCAAATACCCGCCCTCCCCGAAAGGGTGAAATAGAAGGCAAGGATTATTATTTTGTAACAGTAGATGAATTCAAAAAAAGGATAAAAGAAAATAAATTTGTAGAATGGGCTATTGTCCATGGAGATTATAAGGGTACGCCTATAAAATTTTTAATAGAAAAACTTCAAAAAGGGAGAGATGTTCTGCTGGAATTAGATGTTCAGGGTGCTATGCAGGTAAAGAAGAAATTTCCTGATGGTGTTTTCATTTTTATAGCTCCTCCAACCTGGAAGGATTTAGAGGATAGATTACGAAAAAGAAATACTGAGGGAGAAAAGGCGCTGGGGAAAAGATTAAAAGATGCCCACATTGAAATAAAATATAAAAAAAATTATAATTATATGGTAGTGAATGATAATATAAAAACCGCTTTAAAAAAAATAGAGTCTATAATAATTGCCGAAAGATGCAAAATAGCAAATTATAAAAAATGAATTTTGGTTTTAAAGTTGTAAGATAGTATATTTTACCAAGAGGAGGGTGAGGAATAAACATGGAAAATAATAAATACTTATTAGCAGTGATGGTAGCAAAAAGAGCAAAAAAGTTAGAAAAAGGAGCTAAACCTTTAGTGGAAACCAAATATAGGAAGCCTATGATGATTGCCTTAGAGGAGATAAAAGCAGGGAAAGTATTCATTAAAGAGAAAAAGGAGTATCTAAAGTCCGAAGATGTATTTAAAGAAGAAGATTCCGTGAAAATAGAAGAATCTGTAAAACCTGAAGACTTATCTGATAAAGTTGAAAAACCTGCAAAATCTAAAGGCTTATCTAATAAAGTTAAAAAACCAGTAGAAATTGAAGAGATATTTAATAAAGATGAAGAATCTGGAAAGTCTAAAGGCTTATTAAATGATTAAATAATGACATAAGGTATGGGAATGACAGATATAGGGGCACGATGCATCGTGCCCATGATAATCAAAAGGCAATAATATAAGAAGGGCACAATTCATTGTGCCCCTACATCTGAATCCTGGTTTCTTTAACGCGATACGCGATACGCAATACTTTATAAAGAGGTAAAGAAAGTGTTAAAAGGAAAAAAAGTACTCCTGGGAGTTACCGGAAGCATAGCTGCTTATAAAGCAGCGGAGATAGTGAGTTTATTAAAGAAAAGAGGGGCAGAGGTTTTTGTAATAATGACCGAATCTGCCACCAAATTTATTCAGCCTTTAACCTTTTCTACTCTTTCCGGGAACCCGGTAATAGATAACCTGTTTTCTACAAATGATAAGATGGTAGTAAAACATATCTCTCTTGCCGAATGGGCTGACCTGATATTGATTGCCCCGGCTACGGCAAATATTATCGGTAAAATTGCCAACGGTATCGCCGGTGATATGTTAACTACCACAGTGATGGCTTTCAAAGCGAAGGTCATCTTTGCCCCGGCAATGAATAAAAATATGCTCTCTAACCTTCTGTATCAGCAGAATGTAGAAAAATTAACCGCCTTAGGGTATGAGTTTATCGATTCAGAATATGGCCGATTGGCTTGCGGCGAAACGGGAGAGGGCAGATTAGCAAATATCGAAGATATAGTAGATACAATTGAGTACGCCCTAACCTTTAAAAATGATTACCAGGGCAAGACGGTATTGGTTACTGCTTCCTGCACCAGAGAACCTATTGATAAAGTAAGATTTATTTCTAACTATTCTTCCGGCAAGATGGGATTCGCTCTGGCAAAGATTGCCCGGGCCAGAGGGGCAAGGGTTATTCTGATAACCGGGCCAACCTCTTTACCCGCCCCCAAAGGGATTAACACAATTTCAATTGAATCTGCGGAAGAAATGAAAAAAGAAGTTTTTAAACATTTTTCGGAGGCGGATATAATAATTTCTGCTGCCGCAGTGGCCGATTTTCGTCCCAGAGATGTATTTGCCGGGAAGATTAAAAAAGAAAAGAGTGAAAAAACGCTTATAGAGCTGGAAAGAACTCCTGATATCCTCTATGAATTAGGAAAGAAAAAGGGAGATAAAATATTAGTCGGATTTGCTGCGGAAACGGAAAATTTAACGGCTAATGCCTTTAAAAAATTGAAAGAAAAAAGATTAGATCTAATTGTCGCAAATGATATATCGGCAAAAGAAGTCGGATTTGGCTCAGATAATAATAGAGCCAGGCTGATAAACAGCAAAGGAAGCGCACGGGAATTATCCCTGATGCCAAAAATTGATATGGCCGAAAAAATTTTAGATGAAATCACAAAAATAAAGTGAATAATGGAATTAATGAGTTTATTAATATGCATGGTGAAAAGAAATATGTCGAAATAGTAATCTTGAAATATAATTTTGATAAAATATTTCACTACTGTATTCCTCAGGATTTAAAAGACCGGATATCCCTCGGTTCGAGAGTGACCATACCTTTCCGGGGTAAGGTGACTATAGGATGCGTAGTAGGATTTTTAGCGAAATCGGATGTTAAAAACTTAAAAAATATTGTGCAAATAATCGATAAAAAACCTCTCCTTACTCCCCAGGTAATCAGATTAACCAAATGCATTTCTAATTATTATCTTTGTTCCTGGGAAAAGATTTTAAATTATGCTATTCCCAAGACCCGTAAGGCCTGGCTTAAGAAATTCGATATAACGGATATTTCGTCCCCAAACTCCCCACAGCTGCCTAAAGATGATAAATCCTCGGATAATGAAATTAAGTTTTCTGAAGAAGAAGAGAAAGAAAGACCCCACTTAAAAAATATAGAAAATATTATAAATAATAAAAAGTTTAAAACAGTTTTAATCCGGGGAAACGATTTTAACAGCAGGATGAAAATCTATTTAAGTTGTATCCGAAAGACTTTAAAAGAGGGGAGGCAGGCCATTATATTGGCTCCCACCGAATCTCATCTATCGGAATTAGCCGGTCTGCTGGAAAAGGAATTTAAGGATAATATGGTAGTCTTTGATGAAAAAATAGACCAGAAGGCCAAATATCAGAAATGGATTAAAATAAGAAATTCTCAGGTAAATATAGCCCTGGGGATGAGGTCATCCATATTCGTCCCCTTTAACAGATTAGGATTGATTATCGTGGAGCGGGAATACAGCAGTCTGTACAAAGAAGAAAGGTCTCCCCGCTATAATGCCCGGGAAGTAGCCCTAAAGCGGGCAGAATTGGAGAACATCCCCCTGATTCTGAGCAGTGAAACACCGTCGATGGAATCTTACTGGAATGTCCAGGAAAATAATTTTCTGGAAGCAGAGCTGAACACAGGAGGTGAAAGAGAAAATCTATTAAAAAAAACCATAATAAATATGACCCAAGAAAAATCCAAAAAAAAGATAATTAGCTACGAACTACAGCAAGCCATTTCAAGAAGCTTAAAGAACAAAAAGCAGGTCGTACTTTTTTTAAACAAGAGGGGTTTCTCCAGTTTTATGATTTGCAGCCAGTGCGGCCATATACCTAAATGCCCCGATTGCAACACTTCTCTTTCTTATCATTTAGATATTCAAAAACGGGCTCAACTGATTTGCCATAACTGCGGGAAAAGGGCAAAAGTAACGGATGTTTGTGCTAAATGCGGCAGTAAAGAGATTCGCCCCCTGGGGATGGGAACTCAAAAATTAGAGAGTGAAATTAGAAAGATGTTCACCAGGGCTGAAATAAAGCGCCTGGATCGGGATTCGTTAATTAAAGACGACGATTATCGGCAAATCCTGGAAGAATTCAATCAGGGAAATACCGATATATTAATAGGTACACAGATGGTGTTAAAGGGAGTGGATTTCAATAATGTAGATTTAATAGGGATTATTTCCGCTGATACTCTGCTGAATCTGCCGGATTATCGTTCGGAGGAAAAGACCTTTCAGCTGCTTAGTGAAGTTATTTCCTCTTTCAGGGAGATAAGTTTTCCCAAAGAAGTGATTATTCAGACCTTTAACCCCGAAGATCACTGTATAGTTGCCTTAAAAGAACAGGATTATAACTATTTTTACCAAAAAGAAATTGAATTACGGAAAGAACTGGATTACCCTCCCTTTACCCATATTATTAAAATCGTGATCTTAGGAGAAGAGAAGGAAGCAGTTAAACAGAGGGCGGAATATCTAATCAGTTATTTAGAATCCCTCCGCAAAGACGAAGAGTCTGCGGAATTTAAATTGTTGGGTGCTGTAGATATGGTATTATGGAAATCGAGAAATAACTTTAAAGTACAATTTTTAATAAAAGTAAAAGATTTAGAAAGATTTAACAAGGTATTTAAGAAAAAATATGATAAAATGTTATCAAAGCATTTTGACCAAAAAAACAGATTGACTATTGATGTCGACCCGGTAAGGATGATATAGGGATAAGAAAAATGATTACATAGATTGAGGGATGATTACACAGATTATAAAAATGATTACATAGATTTAATCAGTGTAATCAATTTAAAAGTTATAGGAGAAAACAGATGGCAATATTAGAAATTAAAGAATACGGCGAACCCGTTTTAAGGGAAAAAGCACTACCGGTTAAGGAGATTACCCCGGAAATATTGAATTTTATAAAAGATATGGCTGAGACTATGTATGCTGATTCCGGAGTAGGCCTTGCTGCCCCGCAAGTGGGGGTATCGAAAAGAATTATTATTGTTGACGGAGAGGAAGATGGGTTAATAGTATTGATAAATCCCGTGATTGTCAAAAGCGAGGGAGAAGTTGTAGCGGAAGAGGGATGTTTAAGTGTCCCCGGTATCTATAGCCAGGTCAAGCGTTCATCAAAAGTAACGGTAAAAGCACTTAACGAGAACGGAGACTTGATTGAAATCACCAAAGAAGGTTTAACTGGTCGTGCGTTGCAGCATGAGATCGATCATTTAGACGGGATTTTATTTGTTGACAGAATAGGAAGAATGGAAAGACAGATATTGTTAAATAAATTAAAAAAGAAAAAATAATAAAAAAAGGTGATAATTATGCTTAAGATTATTTTTATGGGGACAGCAGATTTTGGCGCACCGGTTTTAGAGAAACTGGCAGACAGTAAAGAAAAGAAACTTATGGTAGTTACCCAGCCAGATCGTCCTCAGGGACGCGGCAGGAAAATATTGCCCACCCCCATTAAAAAAGTCGCATCTGATAAGGGATTGGAAGTATTCCAGCCGGAAAATATTAATAATGAGGAATCCCTAAAAAGATTGAAAGGATTTAACCCGGATATTATCCTGGTAGTCGCTTATGGCCAGATTCTTTCCAGCTATATCTTAAATATTCCCAAAATAGGCTGTATAAATATCCACGGCTCCCTCCTGCCGAAATATCGGGGTGCTGCTCCCATTAACCGGGCTATTATAAATGGTGAAAAAGAGATCGGAATAACTTTTATGTTTATGAATGAGAAAGTAGATGCCGGAGATATCATCTTTCAGGAGAAGATAGACATTTTACCGGATGAGACCTGCGGGGAACTTTATTACAGGCTATCTGCTCTAAGCGCTGAGTCCTTCCCCAAACTTTTAGAAAAAATAAAAAGCGGAAAGATAGAAAGAATTCCCCAGGATATTAAACTGGTGACCTTTGCCCGAAAGATGAACAAAGAAGAAGGTAAAATAGACTGGAGCGATAAAGGAGAAAAGGTTTATAATCTAATCAGAGGAACCATTCCTTACCCCGGTGCCTTTACCTATTACAATGGCAGAAAACTGAAAATTACCCGAGTAAGATTTCTGGAAGATTATCAGGATGAAGCAGACACAAGTTCCCCCAAACCCGGAAGAGTAGTTAAAATTGAAAAAGATGCTATTTTTATCTCTACCGGGGATAAGGGTATTATAAAAATATTAAAGCTGATTCCTGCCGGCTCAAAAGAATTAACCGCGAACCAGTTTGTTAATGGCTATAAAATCAAAGCAGGAGATGTATTAGGTTAGGAGGTTTTTATGTTCTTTTTCGACAGCACTATATTTATTTTAATACCGGCCATAATTTTAACCCTTTATGCCCAATACAAGGTTAAAATAACCTATTCAAAATATTCAAAAATATTAGCCAAAAACGGGTTAAGCGGGAAGGAAACAGCTGAGGAATTATTATTGCGAAATAATTTGAGCAATATAAAGATAGAACCGATAGAAGGCCGCCTTTCTGACCACTATGACCCCAGACATAAAAAATTAGCCCTCTCCGAAGAAATATATTACGGTAAATCAATAGCTGCCCAGGGGATTGTAGCCCACGAGATCGGCCATGCCCTTCAGGATGCCAAAAACTATTTTCCGCTTTCTCTTCGCAGTAATCTGGTGCCGGTCACCAATATCGGTTCCCGTATGGCGGTCCCCCTGTTTTTAATCGGCTTTATCTTCAGTTTCCCCGCCCTGATGGATATCGGTATTATCGCCTTTTCCTTAGCAGTCCTGTTTCAGTTAGTCACTTTACCGGTTGAATTTGATGCCAGCAAGAGAGCGGTAAACCTGTTGGTCAGGGCAAATATTGTTTCGGATACAGAAGAAATTAATTCCGTTAAAAAAGTATTAAACGCCGCCGCATTAACCTATGTGGCTGCTGCCTCGGTGGCAGTCTTTCAGCTGTTACGACTTATAGTGCTGAGAAATAGAAGATAGAAAGGAATATAAAATAAATCAGGTCTATGAATAAAACAAAAGTTGATCCCATAAGAGAAACAATACTAACTATTTTAGTTAAAATTGATTCCAAACAGGGCTTTATCAATATTCTTTTAAACAAATCATTAGACAAAAATAAAATTTCCACCAGAGATGCGGCTTTTATCAATGAGATAACCTATGGGGTGGTAAGAAACCGAAATAAATTAGACTGGGCTCTATCTCAATTTTCTACTAAACCTCTATCTGAGACCCCAGTATTGATTAGAAATATATTAAGAATGGGCGTTTATCAGCTTCTATTTTTAGACAAAGTTCCTGATTATGCAGTATGTAATGAATCTGTCAAGTTAGCAAAAAAATACGGCAATCCCGGGATAGCTAAATTTGTAAATGGTGTTTTAAGAAATATTATTAGAAACAGAGAGAATATCCGCTGGCCGGATAAAGAAAAAGAGATGGCTCTCTATATTTCCACCATCTATTCACACCCCCTTTATATAGTTGAGCGCTGGTTAAAAAGATTTGGCTTTGCTGATACGGTTAAAATATGCCAGGCCAACAACAAAATACCACCTTTAGTGATTAGAACCAATACTCTAACAATATCCCGCTCCGATTTAAAGAAGATTTTAGAAAAAGAGAACATTTCGGTAAGAGAAGGGCTGTTTACCGAAGAAGCACTATATGTTAAAGGACTTCCCAATATCACCAAATTCCCCGCTTACCGGGAAGGACTATTTCAAATACAGGATGAAACATCCATACTGGTCTCTCATCTGCTCGACCCTTCACCCGGTGAATCGGTAATCGATGTCTGTAGTGCACCGGGTGGGAAGACCACACATCTTGCCCAGTTGATGGCCAACAAAGGCAGTCTCCTGGCAATGGACAGTAATGAGTTAAGATTATTAACGGTAAAAAGTAATTGCCGAAGATTAGGAATCGATATAGTAAAGACCCGGCATAATAATGGTGCTATATTAGCTGGAAAATATCTAAAAACGGCAGATAAAGTTTTAATAGATGTTCCCTGTACCGGACTGGGGGTATTAAGGAGAAAACCTGACCTGAGATGGCAAGACTATGATTCAAAAAGATTTGAAAAGTTGACTAAACTGCAAGGGGAAATACTGAACACTGCTTCTTGCTACCTGAAGATCGGGGGAAAATTAGTATATTCTACCTGCAGTACCGAGCCGGAAGAGAACGAGGAAATAGTAAGCAAATTTTTAGAGGAAAATCCTAATTTCAAGTTAGAAGATTTAAGTAAATTTATAAAAGAGCGAAAATTACCGGTCTATGAATCAGATCATTACACCCAAAATAAATTTATACAGATACTTCCCGGGTTTTCTAATTCGGATTTAGATCTGGATGGATTCTTTATGGCTAAAATGATAAGGGAAGGATAGGGTTATAAATGGATTGGATAGGAAAAATCTTTCGTTTTATCTTTAAATCATTTCTCACCACGACTTTCATAATTTTCGTAGTAATTGCCGGTGCGACCTGTGCCCTTCTGGCATTCCAAAACATGTTCGATGTTTCCGATAGCGTAGTCCCCTCGGTAATTGGTGATGAAATAAAAGTTGCCCAGGAAAAACTGTATGATGCCGGGCTAAAGATATATATTTCCGGTGAGGAATTTGACGAAAGAATCTCCCGAAATAAAATCATCTCCCAGGATCCGGCCGGCGGGGCGAAAGTAAAAAAGAACAGAGAAATTTATGTGGTAGCGAGCAAAGGGAGTAAGGTTATTGCCTTAACCATTCCTGACCTCAAAAATAAAGAGCTAAAAGAAGCCACTGCCATTATCGAAGAATACGGCCTGATTTTAAGCAGAGTCACCTATACCAATCATTTTTCCGTTCTCAAGGACGTGGTTATTGCCCAAACTCCTGAACCGGGAAATATAAAAACAAACAGCAAAGAGGTCAACCTATTAGTCAGTAAAGGACCTTACTAGTCAATATAGCGTTTAGCGTATAGTGTATAAATATAGTATCGAGTATATAGTATTGAGTATCGAGTTAAGAAGTAAGTATATAGTAAAGAAAAGGAAAGAGAATAAGAGAAAGAGAAAAAATCAGGAGCTATTTGTAGGGGCACGATGCATCGTGCCCTTGCCTTTGTCATTCTTGCGAAAACAGGTATCGAGTAGCCTGTAAGAAGTAGGGGCGTATTGCAATACGCCCTCTTATATCTTGTAACTTTAAAAAATTGGAGGAGAACCACTTGAAAAAAAATTCATTAAAATACTGGCTGGCCTGGAATAAAATAACGGACATAGGTCCAAAAAGATTTTATAAATTGCTTGAATACTTTGGTTCAGTCGATACTGCCTGGCAGGCAAAATCAGGAGAAATATCCAAAATACTAAATTTAAGCTCAAAAATATCTTCCAGGATTTTCGAAGAAAAAAACAATATTAATACCGAACAAGAATTAGATTTAATACATAAACATAAAGTCAATGTATTAACCATTGAGGATGCCCAATATCCCGAAAACCTAAAAACCATCCATTATCCTCCTCCGGTTTTATATTTTAAAGGAACTATTGCTGAAGTAGACAAAAATTCTATCTCTATCGTGGGTTCAAGAAAAGCCACATACTACGGAAAGATGGTAGCCGAAAAATTAAGCAAAGATTTAGCTTTAGCCGGATTGACCATAATCAGCGGAATGGCCCGGGGAATAGATACAGCCGCCCACAAAGGCGCACTTTTAGTAAACGGTCGGACCATTGCAGTATTGGGTTGCGGTATTGACTATATATATCCTCCTGAAAATAGAAGGTTAGCCCAGGAGATACAAGAATTAGGAGCAGTAATAAGCGAATTTCCTCTTTCTACTCTACCGGAAAGACAGAACTTCCCCCGAAGGAATCGAATTATAAGCGGATTAAGTCTGGGAACGGTGGTAGTGGAGGCAGCTGAAAAAAGCGGTGCTCTAATCACTGCCGATTTTGCCCTCGACCAGGGCAGGGAAGTATTTGCAATTCCGGGGAATATAAACTCTCCGTTATCCAAGGGTTCGCACAATTTAATAAAACAGGGAGCAAAATTAGTAAATAATTATCAGGATATCTTGGAAGAAATACACATAGCTCTTCCTCAAAAAACAGCTGAAAAAGAAATAGTTAAAGAAAATACTTCTCTAAACGAAGAAGAAAAGGTAATTTACCGGTTAATTACCAAAGAACCTGCCCAAATAGATGAAATTATTGAAGCCAGTAAACTGTCTGCTGGTAAAGTAAGCGAAATCTTACTAATCCTGGAACTAAAAGATCTAATAAAAGAAATCGAAGGTAAAAGATTTATTAAACTATAAATCCACTAATCCCATAAAAAATAACAAAACTTTATTGCTATAAATAAAATCATTTAGTATAATATAAAAGTCGGGGCGTAGCGCAGTTTGGAAGCGCACCTGAATGGGGTTCAGGGGGTCGGAGGTTCAAGTCCTCTCGCCCCGACCAGATATCTACCTAAAAGCCGCTTCTTACCACCCTTAAATAAATAGGAACACATACTATTTTTTATCTTCCGTTTGAATTAATTATTAGTATTCAGTAAGACTCCCACAAGAAATAAAGATATCACAGACAATTTTGTTGGGTTAGTGTAAACTTTTGTTGGCGGTTTTATTGACTTATTGTAAATATGTGGTATTATACCTTGTTAGATGAAATTGGGGCAGGACCCATTTTCTTAATTAATTTGAGGAGAAAATTATGACAGATAAAATTAAATTTGAGCATCTCGGCCTTTCTCAAAGGGTTTTAGATGCTGTTTACAAGAAGGGCTTTGAAGAACCATCTAGTATTCAGGCCTTAACAATCCCCGTAATGTTACGGAATGATACCAACATAATAGCACAGGCGCAGACAGGTACCGGTAAAACAGCGGCCTTCGGACTGCCTTTAATAGAGATGATAGACCCCCGGGAGAGAAGTGTACAGGCTCTTATCATTACACCTACAAGGGAGCTTGCCATACAGGTTTCCGAGGAGATCGCTTCCTTAAGGAGTAATTCCGATCTCCAGATCATTCCTATCTACGGAGGGCAATCAATCGATCAGCAACTGAGGCGCCTTAGAAAAGGAGTGCATATTGTTGTTGGTACACCCGGAAGAGTTATTGACCACATCAAAAGAAAGACACTCAATCTCAAGGATATCAAACACCTTATTCTTGATGAGGCTGATGAAATGCTTAATATGGGGTTTATTGAGGATATGGAAGAGATAATGAAACATACCAATCCCCAGAAAAGGACCCTTCTGTTTTCGGCAACCATGCCGTTAAGAATTAAGGCACTCGCGAGTAAATACATGGCGGATTATGAATTTATTACTGTCAAGAAACAACAGCTTACCACCGGCCTTACAGAGCAGATATATTATGAAGTGAAAGCTGCTGACAAATTTGAGGCATTGTGCAGAATCATTGATATTACAGAAGATTTTTACGGGCTGGTTTTCTGCAGGACAAAGAATGATGTTGATAGTGTTGTCAGCCATCTTATTGACAGAGGGTATGATGCTGATGCCATTCACGGTGATATTTCGCAGAGCCAAAGAGAAAGTACCCTGGATAAATTCAGGAAAAAGAAGATTAATATACTGGTGGCAACTGATGTGGCTGCACGTGGCATAGATGTTAGCAATTTGACTCATGTAATTAATTATGCCCTTCCACATGATCCCGAAGCATATGTGAACAGGATCGGTCGTACAGGAAGAGCAGGTAAACAGGGAACGGCTATAACCTTTATCACGCCGAGCGAATATAATAAGCTGATGTTCATTCAGCGCATAGCAAAAACCGATATAAAAAAATCAAAAGTTCCAAATGTTAAAGATATTATTGACGCAAAGAAAAAAAAGATAGATGAAGACATAGCTGCTATCAATAGCGAAGACATAGGCAATACATATTATAATTGGGCTAAAAAACTTCTGGATAATAATAATCCGACTCAGATGCTTGCTAAATTACTTAATTACAGTTTTGATGATAAACTTAACCCTGGCCTGTATAACGAAATAAAGGATTTGTCAGGTGCAAACAGAAAAATAGAGATGGAAGGCAGAACAAGGCTATTTGTGGCATTGGGTAAGAAAGATGAGATAAGTCCTAGCAAACTGGTAAAGTTTATTACCAAAAATACAGGGGTTAAGAGTTCTCTTATTGACCAGGTGGGAGTGTACAGTGACTTTTCCTTCATAACCGTACCTTTTAAAGAAGCCGAAATTATTTTAAATGTCTTTCAAAAAAAATCCGGGAATAAAAAATCATTGATAGTTAAAGCCAAAAAAAAGAAAACTAGTAATCATAAATAAGAACACAGTTCCCCAATCAGGCAAATGCCCAGGAAGCGAACATATCAATTTCCGAATACGAAGATTTTGTCTATGGGGCAGGTTATATGGATAGAAAAGACACTCCCCTTCCAACTAAGGCGTAAAAATTGTTACCAGTATCTTACAGATAAGCGAACCCCTTGCCCGGAAAATAATTGACTTCCCCTATATGTCATTCCCGCCTTCCTATATGTCATTCCCGCTTCCCTCTATGTCATTCCCGCGCAGGCGGGAATCCATCCCTCCAAAAAGTAAAGTGTGTCCCCCTTTATTCCAAAATATTTCCCCAAAAAAGAAGGATTTTTGATAAGCAATACAGTATATAGATAACAGACTGTTTTATACAAAATTATAGTTTTCTTAAATAAATTAAAAAATATCAATCTTTTTTCAATTATTTTAAATTATTTTCCCAATTGTTGCCATACAGTAGTCGTATCCGTGTGATATATATTTTAAAAAAAGAAGGATTTTACCAACCTTTTGTCGTATTAAAATAAGGTTATAGAAAAATTGAAAAAGATATAATTTTTTTGCTCTCTACTGGCGATTCAATAAATAAATATATATTCTTGAAGAGTGATAAAGAACCGTTAACTAACACACTATAACTCTATAGCTTCTAAGGAGAAATAAAATTAGGAATAACACAGGAGATGGGTTTTTAACAAATTGAAAGGAAATGGGATCAAATCTTTGTTCTTGACAGTTACTCAACTGTTTATCAAGAATTAAAATTTGAACCCGGTACTTTATAAGCTATGCAAAATATTTTTAATAATTATATCCAATCGATTTCTTCTAAATTTTCTCACGTAGAAACAAGCGAAATGGGTTACCGTGCCGATTTTGAAATTTTACTAAAAGGTATTTTTGAATCAATCAATGTTAAACGCGTAGATCATGACCCCAAAGCCAAACAGGGAAACAAACCGGATTTTATTGTAATAAATAAAGATGTGCCCCTTTTGTATATAGAAGCCAAAGACATTGGAGTATCTCTAGATAAAGTTGAAAAATCAAAACAAATGGCACGATATTTTGGTTATACAAATTTAGTTCTTACAGACTATGTAGAATTTCGATTTTACAGAAATGGCCTTTCCTATGAGGAACCAATTAAAATAGCAAGTTATAATTTAAAAAATCGAATCATTACTCCACTTTCCCAAAATTATGAGCAGGCAGCAAAAACACTGCTTGATTTTACCCAATCACAAAAGGAACCAATAAAATCAGGTAAACATCTCTCCAAGATTATGGGAGGGAAAGCGCAAAGAATCAGAGACAATATAAGACATTTTCTGCTTTCTGATTCAGCACAAAATAAAGAACTCATTCATATTTATAAGGCGATTAAGAAAATGCTGGTGCACGATCTTACCATAGATACTTTTTCGGACATGTACGCACAGACCTTGGTTTATGGATTATTTGTTGCCCGTTATTACGATGATTCACCGGATACCTTTAGTCGTCAAGAATCTCGCGATCTTGTGCCCGCATCTAACCCTTTTCTTCAGCACTTTTTTGATCACATTGCCGGCCCTAATTTCGATAAACGCTTAAGTTATATTGTTGATGAGCTTTGCCTAGTTTTCCAGCATGCCGATACAAAAAAACTTATTGAAGAATATATGGGCGATGCCGATCCGGTAATTCATTTTTATGAGGATTTTTTAAAGGAATATGATCCGGCATTACGCAAAAAAATGGGTGCATACTACACGCCCCTCCCTGTTGTAAGATTTATTATTCGTTCAGTTGATTATATTTTACAAAAAGAATTCAACCTCCCAAATGGACTTGCGGATACATCGAAACTGCCCAATAATAAACATCGCGTTCAAATTTTAGATCCTGCTGTTGGAACAGGAACATTTATCAGTGCCACCATCCGTACCATATACGAACACCTTAAAAAGCAGGGACAAGTTGGACGATGGCCATCCTATGTACATAATGACCTTTTACCGCGCTTGCACGGTTTCGAGCTAATGATGGCACCATATACTATCGCACATCTCAAACTAAGCTTGGCTTTCAAACAAACCGGATTTTGGAAATTTCATAGACGGTTAGGTATTTACCTCACCAACTCTCTTGAACAGAGTGAAGCGCAACAAAATCTTTTGTCCTTTGGCTTTGCCGAAAGTATTGCAGAGGAAGCCAGGGAAGCTGATAAAATCAAAAGCGAAACACCCATTATGGTTGTTATAGGAAATCCACCATATAGTGGAGAATCATCAAATAAAGGTGAGTATGCACTTAGGTTGATTGATAAATACAAATTTGAGGGAGATGGCAGTAAGTTAAAAGAAAAAAACTCCAAATGGTTAAATGATGATTATGTAAAATTTATCGCGTTTGCAGAAGAGTTGATTATCAAAAAAGGCGAAGGTATTTTAGCCTTTATTAACAATCACAGTTTTCTTGATAATCCGACGTTTAGAGGAATGAGAAATCATTTAATGAAAACATTTGACAATATCTATATCGTTAATTTACATGGCAATAGCAAAAGGAAAGAGAAAGCCATGGATGGTGGGAAGGATGAAAATGTGTTCAATATTCAACAAGGGGTGAGTATCAATATTTTTGTAAAAAATAAAGTAAATAAAAGTTCAGAAATTAAAATAACTGATGTTTACGGCAAAAGAGATGAAAAATTCAGTTTTCTTGATAGGAATAACATTAGTACCATTAAATGGCAGAATATAGAGCCCCAAACTCCCAACTTTCTTTTTATTAAACAAGATATAAGTAACTTGGAAGAATACAACAAGGGGTTTAAGGTAAATGAACTGCTTAAGTTGAATGGAACAGGTATTGTAACCAAAAGAGACAAATTATCGATAGATTTTGATAAAAAAGTTTTATTTGAAAGGGTAAATTATTTTGCAAATAATCCAGAAGGCGAAGTTCGTCAAAGACTGAAATTACCTTTAGATGTTCGAGATTGGAGATTCGATTGGGCTTTAAAAGATCTTTTAAGTACGGGGATTTCGGAAGAAAAAATTGAAACGATTAGCTATAGGCCATTTGATAGCAGGTATATTTACTATACCGGCAATTCAAGAGGATTTATTGGTTGGCCAGTTACTAAGGTCATGCAGCATTTTTTGGCTGAAGAAAACGTTGGATTAGCTCTGTGTAAACAATTTAAAACGGGACAAAATTATTTTCACTGTTTTATATCAAATAGAATAATCGAAAGCTCTTATGTATCAAATAGAACAAGTGAAATTACTTCGCTTTTTCCTTTATATCTCTATTCCACAGACGGTACAAAAACCCCCAACCTCAAAAAAGAAATCGTTGACGAAATAGAACAAATTGTTGACCAAGCTACGCCAGAAAACATTTTTGATTATATCTACGCCATTCTGCACTCACCAAACTATCGCAAAAAGTATAAGGAGTTTTTGAAAATTGATTTTCCTCGCGTGCCGTATCCGAAAGATACAAAAACTTTCAAAAAACTGGCCGCGATTGGAGCAGAATTGCGCTCTTTACATCTCCTCGAATCGCCAATGGTAAATCAATTCATAACAACTTATCCAATCGCTGGTTCCGATACTGTTGAGAAATTGACTTTCAAAGATGGAAAAGTATTTATCAACGCCGAGCAATACTTCGGCAATGTTCCCGAAGTAGCATGGAATTTTTATATCGGTGGTTATCAACCAGCACAGAAGTGGCTGAAAGATCGAAAGCAGCGTGTTTTGAAGAATACGGATATCGAGCACTATCAGAAAATAATTGTAGCACTAACTGAAACAGATAGAATTATGAAAGAAATAGATGGTAATATTTAATTATGAAAAAGCATTTAAATATAAATATACCATTACAAACAGAAGTTGAAAAATATCTCAAACTCTAAGATTTTCTTAAAAATTACACCTTAGAATAAATAGAAACTATTTATTAGGGATGCTCGCGGTACATTAGGCAGAAGCCTAAAAAATAAAATAAATAAGGAGAATAAAATGTCATCAAAAAAAACTTATAACTACGAAGAAGCTAAATTTATCGGAGAAAAACTTGGAATAAAATGGAATAAATTTGATGTTGAACAATTTAGAATGGGAATGGACGTTGAACTCGAGCATGGAAAAATTAATGAATTAACAAATGTAACAAATGATGATTCACTTGTAACCGGCAAAATTGCACTTGCACATCTTAATGAATTTCCTGATTATTATGATAGGTTAGAAAAGATGGAAAGCGAAGCTGAAAAATATTGGGATAGTAAAAAATAAATAAAATTATTTTGAGAAAATTAATGAGGTCATATTTACCGCATTCACATTTTCCTATTTTTGTTGAAGGAAAACAAGGGAACGGTTCTTTGTTTTAAAACCCCTTATTCCCGTTAGCAAGATAACTTTTACCGGGATGATTTTTATGCCCGGGGAAACAAAAAAAATAAGTAATAGTAAAATATAGAAGAACATAAGATGTATACGCTAGAAAAAATATTTGTAGATGATGATTATTGAAAATTTATTGATATTCTTGATATATCCGTGTGCACTCACAAATACAAACTGGGATTTTTAAATATTTAAAAGAACTTGATGGCATTTCATTGCGGTCTCTTGATATGATTATTTACAGTTTTGCCCACCTCTTTGCCTCGTTGGTACCTTTTGATCTATCATGTCATACATGATCTTTATGGTCAACTTCTTGGATTTGGCAGTACCATATCCTGAATGGGGGATGTTCTCCACTACCTTCCGTAGGTCATTGTACGGTGTAGAAACAAACAAGTTGCTGGATGGGATCTTTAGCTTAAACATTTCACGGCTATGCTGGCTAAGAAACGATATGATCGACTTTCCCGTTACATAAGGATAAGCCATGGGCATGCATGCGCTATTGACTGGATAGTATTTTATCGGATCGTGACCGGTAAAAGCGATCAGACCAGTAATCCTGTCAGCCTGTTCCGGATTGCAGCATGTCAGCACAACATGTGGATCTAAATTAGCTTTTTCCAGAGGACTGATTATTACAAACGGTTTTTGTTTTCTTTTAGTCCAAGGCCAGAATCCAGGAGGTTTGGGACCTTTTATCATCTGCCATTTCGTAACCTTCTTGGATTCAAAGCCCTTATGATATTCCGTCCACATATCTATCCCCACAGAGAGAGGGAGATTGTCAAGCCCTAAGTAAAATTTCCCACCAATACATAAGAGATTCTCTTTGGACAAATTGATGACTGCATTTTCATGCAGAACCTTTTCTAATGCCTTACAAGCAGATACTTGTATATCCATACTTCCTTCAGGATCTGGATTATCTGAAAAAGTAATGGCTATAGGACTCCATTCTAGTCCAAAAGTCTCTTTTAAATCCTTTGCTTGATCTTCGTGATTCATATTTAATACCTCCTGGTACGCTTTTGATACATAAACCTCTCTTCATCAATGCCCTAAAATAATCGAACTACTTCGTTTATGCACGACTCCAGGTAAAGTTTCGAAAATTAACCACTAATTTTCCTTGTGGTATATCTTTATAGATTCTTATGCCTATTATAACTATTTTTATTAATTCTACAAATAGTAATTTTATATATAGGGAAGTTAAAGGGGTGCTTCTTATATTGGGAAGGATTCCTTTTTATTTTTATAATATAGTGAGCAATTCAAAGTAAATCAAAGAAAATAGAACCTTATTACTCCCAAAAAGAATGGAAGAAAAGGAATAAATGTGACATTGCAAGCCCTGACCCCGGTAACAATTCTAAAATGCAAGCAATGGAATAAAATGTTATAATCAAAAAATATTGGAATCGCTTTAAAAATAGAAATTAATAAAGGATGGAACTTTTGCAGATGAAAATATTATTGCTTGATGGTTCATGCAAAGACCAGGAGTATAACGATCGCCTATTTCAGTTGGTACACCATAGCCTGCAAGCATCGGGTCATCACCTGAAGACCTATGATTTAAGTCAGTTGACCATTGCACCTTGTCTGGGTTGTTTTGGTTGTTGGTTTCAGACTCCGGGTGAGTGTGTCATTCGTGATGACGGGCGCTTGATGGCCAAAGAATGGATTCAAAGTGATGTCGTTGTCTTTTTTACACCGGTTGTTTTTGGCGGGTATTCAAGTATACTTAAAAAAGTCCTGGATCGTTTTATTCCCAATATTCTTCCTTTCTTTAGAATTCATCATAACGAAATACATCATCTGCCCAGGTATTCCCGCTATCCCGACTTGATTTTTTTGGGTACGCTGACTGAAAAAGATCAATCCTTAGAGCATACTTTTTATCAGTTGGTTGAAAGGAATGTCCTTAATATGTGTCCGGCCTATTTCAGCTCAACTGTGCTCTACGAACATCAGACAGGTGATGAAATAAAGAAGCAATTAGAAAAAGTTTTGAAAGAAGTAAAAATTATATGAAATCTCAAAGCAAAAACAAAGAAGTAACCTTGCTGGTTGGAAGTCCCAGAAAAGAAAGAAGTGCATCTGAGACTCTGGGTCTTTACCTGTGTAAGCATTTAGACCCTGTACAATTTGTCTATCAAAAAATGTACCTGCTGGATGAAGTTTATAAAAAAGATAAAAACAGAGAATGGATTCAGGATATTTTGCAATCAGATCTGATTATTCTTGTCTCTCCGTTATATGTTGATTCATTACCTTCTTTTGTTATTAAAACATTTGAGATAATTCACCAACAAGCAAAAAAAGAAAAGTCTGGAAAAAGAATAAAATTTTTAGCCATCATTAATTCAGGTTTTCCTGAATCTTCTCAGAGCCAAATAGCCCTGGATATTTGCCGGCATTTTACTCAAAAAACAGGTATGGTTTGGTTGGGAGGCTTAGCCCTTGGAAGCGGTATGTTTCTGGGGGGTAAAGATATCGATAAAATGGGATGGTTTGTTAGAAATATCAAAAAATCATTGGATGAAACCGCTGTTGCCTTGAATCAGGAGATACCGATTCCAGAATCAGCTATTGCTTTGATGCAAAAGGCTCTTTTTGGCAAAAAATTTTTTCAATGGATTGCAAATTTAGGCTTCAAACAACGGGCGAAAAAAAATGGTTTGAAAAATGAAGTTTATCATCGTCCGTATATAGAAAAAGAATAAAAATGGCAAGAAAGAAAGGAGTTAGATACTGTATTGAAAGTCAACCCCTAACTCTTCCTGCAAACCATATTTAATTTTTCATCCAATTGCTATTTACCCCGGGATTATTGAGCTGGCACAACCGCCCCTTGTTTTTTATTAAAAGATGTAGCAAAATATGTCGGTGTGCATTATACTACAGTGAGCAGAGTGATTAAAAGAATCGAGGGAGAAGATAAAAAGTGATATTTCAGAATATAATAGGGACAGATACCCATTTCCCTAAATAATTAATATTTTACTTTTAAATTAGATAAATAGAAGGTGTACTAGGTCACAGGACTTGATAAAGAATCAAAATTTGAACTCTTTCAAAAGGAGAATAAATCAAATGGAAACCAAAGTTCTAGTAGCTTATGCTTCTTCATATGGCTCTACGCAGGAGATAGCCGAGGTTATCTCGGAGACGCTTTGCAGCCAAGGGCTGGCGGTGGATCTTCAACCGATACGTAATGTACGGATACTTGAAGGATATAGTGCGGTTGTGCTGGGTGCCCCTCTCTATATGTTTCACTGGCATAAGGATGCGCTTCGTTTTTTGTCCCAGCACCGGAAAATTCTGGCAGACAATTTACCGGTAGCAATTTTCGCCGGTGGCCCTTTTGACAAAGGAGAGGAGAATGCATGGCAGGAAGTGCGCACAAAATTCGATTTGGAACTGGCGAAGTTTCCCTGGCTTACTCCGGTCTCTGTTGAGATCGTTGGCGGAAAGTTCGATCCGGCGAAGCTGCGCTTCCCCTATAATCTCATTCCCGCTCTCAAGAAGATGCCGGCAAGTGACTTGCGGGATTGGGAAGCAATTCGCGCCTGGGCAAGCAGCCTGGCCGCGCAATTTCTGCCAGATTTGCCACAATAAATTAGATGAATAGGAAAGGCGCCCAAGTCAATAATCTAGTAACTTTTAGAGAAGTGAGTTTATAGGGTGGTCTTGAAATATAACAAAGGATATGTTCTATTAAAAACATGACCAGACCATTAAAATCGAAAACAGCATGGATCCTTATATTATATTTGAAGATAAATGAGGTCAACAAATCGTGATTGACCGGAAAAAGGCAAAGAATACACATCAGGAAATTCTGGGAACTTATCGGATTCCTTTTGATCGTTCGGAAGATTTAAGAAAATAAAAGAAGTTAGTCTGATGAAGTTTTCTCAATTTTATTCATCGCTAGGGGCAAGGCAAGTCCTGCCAATAATAATAGACCTCCGGTAAATATGAAGACAGATGGCAGACTAAAGGTTATCATAATAAATGCACCGGAAATAGGACCTAAAACATTACCCAAGTAAGTGGTACTGTTTGCAACGCCAAAAACTTTCCCCCGATGTTCGGAAGGAGTTGAAAGACCGATCATCGAATTGTATTTCACTCGAAAAATTTTTGTCCGACTCTTGAAGCTTGTAAAATATTAAATTATGATACCAGATATATTTGTAAGCATTATAATGAAAACTCCACAAATGTTCTTATAAAACAAATAGACCATCGCTTAAAATTTGATCGTAATTATGATAAGCTACGACCATACTCTGATTATTGTGAAGAAATGATTATTCTTGAAAAAGATGAAATCAACTGACCATAAAGGAGGTCACACGTTGCGCTCCTCGCCCACACGGAGGTGCGGTGCTCAGCGTTTGCTATCGAAAAATTTTGCAAATAGAAAGGGATAATATGGAAACTATTTTATTTAAGGATGTTGTAAAAAAATATAAATCTATCATTGCAAACGACAACCTTTCATTTTCAGTAAATAAAGGAGAAATATTCGGTCTTCTTGGACCCAATGGCAGTGGAAAAACAACAGCTATAAAACTTCTGACCGGATTACTCTATCCGGATAGTGGCGAAATTAAAATACTTGGAAAGTCTCCAATGAAAGATTGGAAAGCCCTGAGATACTCTTTTGGTCTCGTTCCCCAGGAAACCTCATTATATCCTGATTTGAATGCTATTCAAAATCTTCAATTTGCAGCCTCATTATATATGGATGATTTAAAAAAAATAGAAGAGACTATTCATCATATTCTTGATTTAGTTGAACTTCAAAATAGAGCCAAAGATAAAATTGAAACTTATTCCGGGGGAATGAAACGTCGTCTTTCAATTGGCAGAGCACTACTGCATGATCCTGAAATAATTCTCCTTGATGAACCGACTCTTGGTGTTGATGTTCAGGGGAGCCATCGGATTTGGGAGTACATAAAAACTTTGGCTAAATCCGGAAAGACTATTTTTGTTACTACAAATGTTATGAGCGAAGCAGATTATCTTTGCAGCAAGCTATTAATTATAGATCATGGCAAAAATATTGCTCTAGGAACTCCTGATGAATTAAAAGAGAGTCTGGGAGTAAAGGAAATTACCATAAAGAAAAAACCATCTCTGGATGATGTATTCTTACATTATACAGGAAGGCCTTTAAGAGATTAAGAAGGGTATATAAATGAAACGTCTTTTATTTATGATTAAAACCTCGATCTTGGCAACTGGGTCATCATTACCATTCCATGTTATTGCCTTATTATCACCCATTCTATTTTTTCTTGTTTTTGCAGGGCAATTAGATAAAGATATCTCCTTTCCCATTAATTTCAATACAACGGACACTCCTTTTTACCAATCAATTGATAATTATAGATCTCCGGCGGGAACCCCTTATTATGAACAGGATAATAATTGCACCTTCATATTCGTGACAGAAACAGAGCCACTTAAAGTGATTAATAATAAATTGAGTGGGTCGATCAATCAAAAAATAGAAAGTATCGACAAAAATATCACCAAGAATTATAGAAACAGACTTACAGGTGCCTTATCAAATTTCTTTTACACTCAATTCCCTGAAAAAGCTATTCAGATATCTGAAACATCACTTTATGAAAAAGATCCTTCCTGGTCATCCTTTTTTGCAGCTTCAATTTTAATATTTGGAATTTTGCTTAGCGGACTACTATTTGGAACTCTCTCCTTTACAAGAGAATGGGAACTAAATTGCATTGATCTATTTAAATTATCTCCAATTAATCCTATTTATATTTTAAGCGGTAAATTTCTTGGATCATTCGTTAAATCGATTATTACAGTTATTCTTTACATCCTTTTTGTAACCCTAAAATTAAAAATGCTTATTTTTAATTCACCTGATATAATTGGAATAATTTTTCTGGCCTATTTTACTGCAATAATCATTGGAATGCTCATTGGTATAGTATTAAAGCAACCCCTTGTAGCATTTATTACTGCATTAGTTGGTTCAATGCTTCTCTGGGTATTAGGAGGAGGATTTGGAACCAGTGTAGGAATGGCAAAGGGGATTCAGATGATCATTAATATTAATCCCATCTCAAAATATGTAAAATTGGTTTTGCACAGTTGTTTTAATGGTCCTGCTTCTTTAGTAGATGTTCTTTATCCGGTCATGATATTAATCATATCGGTATTCTTTCTCTACTTAAAATATTATAAAGAGATATACAAACCACAATTTACATCAGTGAAATATTAAGGAGATAGATAATGAATTTTTTTTATCAGGAATTAAAAAAATTATTTAGACTATTCATCTCTGATCCTAAACCGATAGCTGCCGGACTAATAGCGCCATCTGCAGTATTAATTATTTTTTGTTTAATTTTTGGTAATTTTTCCTCTTTTCCTATTAGAATTCTAAATAATGATTCCGGAGATTTTGGTGAGAAATTAAGATATGAAATTATCCATCAGATATCTCCATTAGGAAATAACCCCTATTTTGAAGATATAACCAGGCAAAAAAATAAAACTCCTGTTTGCACCATAATCATCCCACCCAATTTTTCAGATGCCATTATAAATAACCATTATCCAATGATTAATATGGATATTAATAATTTTAATAGTGATTTCGCTAAAAATATTCGTTTATATTTACAGGAAGGAATTGTTTCATTCTATTCAAAATATTATTTCGAGTGGGATGTTGATGTAACAGAAGAACTCCCGAAGAATGGTCAGGTTGAATGGGTGGAAATTATTGCATCCGGATCTATCCTGTTGGCAGCTGCATTAGGCGGCATGTTTTTATATTTATATCTATTTTTCAAAGAAAAACATTATGGGACTATCTTGTTCTATTCTCTTTCTCCACGGGCACCATTCCCATCATTTTTAGCACGGATTTTTATTTGTTGGGGATTTGCAATAATAAATATAACCATCAACATCATCCTTGCCTATATTCTAACCGGGAGAAATTTTTTCACCTTTAGCCATATTGTATATCCAACCCTAAGTTTAGTGGCTCTTTTTTTTATCATGTTATCTTCTCTGGTATCCACTTATTCGAAAAAGTTTCTTACAGCTGCAATGACAACCATGTTTGGATGTATGCTGGTGTGGTTTATTTCCGGCGGAATAAATAATGCACCCATTGATAATTCATCGATAACCGGAGCAATCTCCATGTTCTTTCCCAATAGATATGCCCTCGATATAATACGAACCAAAGCATTTTATTTATCATCAGACAATGTATTAAAAAATGTTTTAATTCTAATTGGAATGGTTTTAATCATGGCACTCATATCCTATCTTGCACTCTACAAAAAGCATTATAAACCTATAACTTCCTAAAAGCTTGTGAAACCAAAGAACTAAGTTTAAAATTTCCTGTTTTAGTTATATAGGAACAGGGGACAACGGTTAATTAAATTATAAAGATTTGATTCCAATAAACCCATTGGTGTTTTGATTTGCCAAGTATTCATGTTAAAATGAGTAAAAGTATCGCATTGGCGATAGATTAATCGATTATTATTTTTAGATAGAGAGGTTCATATTATGAAAAAACAAAATAATTCAAGAAGTTTAAATAGATATTTACTTTGGAGATAAGAAAGGGGTTCAGGTCTTGAAATATAACAAAGGATATATTCCTATTGGCAACATGACCAGACCATTAAAATCAAAAATAGCCTGGATCCTTATATTATATTTGAAGATAAATGGGGTCAACAAATCGTGATTAACCGGGAAAAGGCAGAGAATACACATCAGGAAATTCTGGGAATCTATCGGATTCCTTTTGATTGTTCGGAAGATTCAAGAAAATAAAAGAAGTTAGTCTGATGAAGTTTTCTCAATTTTATTCATCGCTAGGGGTAAGGCAAGTCCTGCCAATAATAATAGACCTCCGGTAAATATGAAAACAGCTGGCAGACTAAAGGTTATCATAATAAATGCACCGGAAATAGGACCTAAAACATTACCCAAGTAAGTAGTACTGTTTGCAACGCCAAAAACTTTCCCCCGATGTTCGGAAGGAGTTGAAAGACCGATAATTGTATTGGCAATAGGAATGATTGCTCCATAAAAAAGACCCAAACCAACTCTCAACAAGATTAGCTGAGTAGTATTGGTGACAAAAGCATGGGACAAAAAGAAAAGACCTGTTCCTAAAAGACTGATGGTTAAAAGAGAATTACTCGGTTTTTTTTCAATTAACTTACCTACATTTATTGCAGAAAAAGCACTCATTAAACCGGTTATGGCATACATTAATCCGGTAAAAGTGGAAACGATTTTTGGATTTGATACGATGGTTTCCACAAACAAAGGAAAAATAGGGCTAATAATCTGGACCGATAGCTGCACTAAAAACAGTATTAAAAACATGATGAATAATTGCCCATTATTAAAAAACAAGGCAATTCTTTTTTTAAATGGAATGATCTGTTTCTTTGTGACTGAAGGTGTAAAATTTTCTTCTACCAGGAAAAAGATTAGCCATCCGGCAATAAAGAGTAAAGCAGCGGTAATTCGAAAAGAATTTCGAAAACCTAAAATATCAGCCGAAATACCCCCTAACAAAGGTCCTAAAAAGTTACCTAAAAAAAATCCGGTCTGTAATAATCCTAAACTAAATCCCATCTTTCTTGAAGGTGAACTTGCAGAAACTAAGGCAGTACAAGCAGAAATTGTGCCTGTTAAAACACCCTGTATGATGCGTATAATTAATAGTTGATAAACATTCGTTGCCAGGGCCATCATAAATACAGAGATTGCTCCTCCGAATATGGCTCGCTCAATCATGGGTTTTCGTCCCACACGATCTGCCAGAGAACCCCAGAAGGGAGATACGATAATCATCGACAGCGCTGGAGCTCCCATTAGCCAGCCTGACCAGCGGGCTGCCTGTTCTATATTGCTAATCCCTAATTCTTTTACATAAAAAGGTAGAAAGGGAATCACAAAAGTCATACCGGTAACAACGATCATTTCAGCAAAGAATACGACATAAAGATTTTTTTTCCAAATTTCCATTTTATTCCCTTAAAATTCATTAAATATGGTCTATTCATTACTATATAAGCAAATATACCTTAAAATATAAAAGAGCTATCAAAGATCTAAAGGAAGTAATGAAAGATTACTTGAAATCAATATTACGCTATTTAAAAAATTTTTTCAAGGGATATGGGACAAGAATGTGAAGGGCGATAGTGCTTTATTACATTTTATTGGTAGAAATGAAAGAAAATGAATATTCCTGGAAAAAAAATAATTGGAAATCAGTGTAAATCCTGTATATAAAACAATAAAGGAGTAAGTCACATATCTGGCAAAAAGGTGAAATAAAATAATTTTTAGGCTATAATAATATAAAAAAATAAAACAAACAGGGAAAGTGTACCAGGTCAATAATTCGGTCATTTTTAGTGGAAAATCTATAGGACCTGAGGAGTATTTTAACCGGATGATTGAGGCTTTAGATATTATTATAGATAGACCTCCTAGAGGAAAACCTCTAAAAAGAAAAAATTAAACTAAAGAAAAATAGGATATTTCCTTATTTAAATTAAGTAATTTATAAAAAAGTAGAAATCATATGATTGATATTATTGATTATAAAATTTATGGTGATGACATGCAGATTGTTGAAATTGAGTTGGATCCGGGGGAAGGCGTAAGAGCTGAAGCAGGCGCAATGATGTATATGGATGAAGGAATAGAAATGCAAACTTCTACCGGAGGAGGTTTGTTTAAGGGATTTAAACGAGCAATTACCGGAGAGTCTTTTTTTATTACATCTTTTACCTGTCAAGGAAGAGAAAAGGGTCATATTGCCTTTGGAGCTCCCTATCCCGGGAAAGTCATTCCTTTGGAGATAGGCAAACTGGGAGGAAAATTTTTATGTCAGAAAGATTCCTTTCTATGTGCTGCCCAGGGTATTGAAATTGAAGTAGCATTTACCAAAAAGATTGGCGCCGGACTTTTCGGTGGTGAGGGTTTTATCCTGCAGAGATTGGAGGGTGATGGGCTGGCTTTTGTACATGCCGGAGGTACGATTATTAAGAGAGAGCTAAAAAACAACGAAACTCTTCGTGTTGATACCGGATGTCTGGTAGCTTTCGCTCCATCTGTAGGATATGATATTCAATTTATTGGTGGATTTAAAAATGCACTTTTTGGTGGTGAAGGTATATTTTTAGCTAAGATGACTGGCCCAGGTCTTATTTATTTGCAAAGTCTTCCATTTTCGCGTCTCGCCGACAGGATTTCTGCAGCAGCTCGTTTTGGAAGAAGAGGAGAGCAAAAAGGAATTGCCGGTATCGGTGGCGATATCCTGGGAGGACTTTTAGGGGGAGATAAAAAATTCTAAAATTAATAATTTTTCAATTCTGATTCTGTTATAATTCAAATAAATATAATAGTTTGCAGATAGAGAATTCGAAGAAGAAGGAAAGAAAAAAAATAATACGAAACAGGGGTCGGTTCTTTTTTTGACAACACCACTTTGATAGGATAAGCTAATGATGGTGGTTGTCCTATGCCGAGATTAGCAAGAATAAAAAGTAAGAGTAAAATATATCACATCATGATTAGAGGTATCACTCAGCAAAATATATTTGTAGATGATGAAGATTTTAAGTATTGCATAATACCGCATTTAGTTAAAATAAAGTAGGTATTGTACCCTTCTAAAGAGCTTTTAAATCATGGTTATCTATATATCAACCGGTAATTCTGTCGTAAATTCTATAAAATAATTTTTAAGAAAGGATGGATCTTCAATATAAGAATTGAACGGATTATAGTATTTAAATAGAAAATGAATGAGAAATATTTTAGGGTTATTTAAAAAATATATTATTCGATAAGGAGATAAAAATGATAAACAAGAAGGTTATTTTTTCTATTTTATTAGTGATTCTAATGGTGGTTTTTAGTCTCTCCGGCATGGCAGCGGTGAATGTGAATAGTATTCTTCAACAGATGGAAAAAAGTTATCATCAACAGATGAGCAAGATCCAGGATTTAACTGTTGTGCAGGAAATGGAAGGTGGACTTATCTCTATGACGAGTACCCTCTACCAGAAGAAAGCAAGGGTTAAGAATCGGGAAGTTTTTAAAACACGTTCTGAAAGCAATGTCATGGGCATGAATTCCGTTGTCATTTTTGACGGTGTGTATACCTGGTCTGTTGATCCGATTAGCGGCGAAGTGAAAAAAGAGGAAAGAGAATTCGACCCTCTCAATGTCTGGAAGATGATTGATCCAGCAAAAGCTAAATACTTGGGCGAAGAAAAATATGAGGAAAAAAATACTTACAAGATTCAGCTCGATGATGCCATTTGGATGATGGGGAACGAAAATATGGCTGACTACGGAACGAATGAAGAAACAGATGTGGAAATGTATAGCATTTTTTGGATTGATAAAAAGGATTTCGTGCCTTTAAGGTCCCAAAATTTTATAAAATCAACGACCGTAGAAGATGGAAAGCAAGTGATTATGAATAACGTGATTGATGCCGTGTTCCTGGATTATCGTCGGGTTGGCTCATTGTTGCTTTCCTATAAAATGGTGGTTTCAAATCAAATGGATGTGGATGACCCAAGCCTCAGCGAGGAAGAAAAAGAAGAAGCTAAGGTATTCATGAATGCTATGGGAAAAATGGAATTTGTGGTAAAAAGTGCTGAGGTGAACGTGGGATTATCCGATGAACTTTTTGATGGAACAAAATTAGAACCTCAGGAACCGATGTTTAAAAATATGCCGGGTATGCCGCAGGGTGGTCAGGGAAATAGTGAAATGGAATCCATGAGTCAGGAAGAAATACAAGAATTAATGCAAAAAGCCATGGAGGGAATGTAAGGAAATGAAGGATTTCAGGAAATGATGGAAAATATGAAGCAGGGCAATTAACCTAAATTTCTTATTTTTATACTTTTATTTCGTCAAGGAGTACCAGGGAAGTTTCTTTTGGCAATTAATAGAGAAGTAATATAGGAATCAGGACTCCAAGCATTGCAAAGAATAATATGATACAGAGACGATAACCAGAGCACGATAGGTAAAATTTAAACGGGTCATTTTATCATATTCGTTGGGAGGAAATGCCAGGCAGGTAATCTTCCTTGATGAGAAAGACTTTGCTGATTTCCTCAGGGTCTTATGTTTTGTGGTAAAAAGATACCACTTCTTATTATATGCTTAATGTCTAAGGAGAATATAAAATGGCGGAAAAAATAAAAAATAAAAAATATGATATCAGTGAATCACAAATGATAACTGCCCTCATGGACTACAGCACAGACAGTATATATTTTAAAGATCTGAAAAGTAGATTTATTCTAATAAATAAAGCACTGGTTAAAAGATTTGGTATGAAGAGTCCGGACGAAGCAGTGGGTAAGACAGATTTTGATTTTTTCACCGAAGAACATGCAAGAGAGGCCTATGATATTGAACAAAAGATTATAAAAACTGGTATTCCTGCTATTGATATTGAGGAAAAAGAAACATGGCACGAAAAAGGGGATAGGTGGGTATCCACCATAAAAATGCCCTTTTATGATAAAAAAGGTAAGATTCTTGGCACATTTGGTATTTCAAGGGATATAACAGAAAGAAAGATGATAGAAAATAAACTGGAGGAAGAAATATCTTTCATAAACTTACTTATGGAAAGAATACCAGATTCAATTTATTTTAAAGATCTAAAAAGCAGATTTGTTCTAATAAATAAAGCATTGGCTGAAAGACTTGATATGAAAGATCCGGACGAAGCAGTGGGTAAGACAGATTTTGATTTTTTCACGGAAGAACATGCAAGACAGGCATATAATGATGAGCAAAACGTAATAAAAACGGGTACGCCTATAGTAGATATTGAGGAAAAAGAAACATGGATAGAAAAAGGGGATAGGTGGGTATCCACCATAAAAATGCCTTATTATGATAAAAATGGTAAGATTCTTGGCACATTTGGTATTTCAAGGGATATAACAGAAAGAAAGATGATAGAAAAAGAATTAGAAAAAGAAATATCTTTAGTGGACGTACTTATGAAAGAAATACCTGATTCAATTTATTTTAAGGATTTGAAAAGCAGATGTATCAGGATCAATAAAGCTTGTGCAGAAAAATACAGAATAAATAACCCGGACGAGGCAGTGGGTAAGACAGATTTTGATTTTTTCACGGAAGAACATGCAAGACAGGCGTATGATGTTGAACAAAAAATTATAAAAACTGGTATTCCTGCCATTGATATTGAAGAAAAAGAAACCTATGAAGATAGTGAAGACAGGTGGATATCAACAACAAAAATGCCCTTTTATGATGAAAAAGGTAAGATTATTGGCACATTTGGCATTTCAAGGGATATAACAGATAGGAAGAAGGCAGAAGAAAAAATAGAATACCTATCCTTTCATGATGGGCTTACAGGACTTTACAATAGAGCATATTTTGATGAAGAGTTGAATAGACTCGACACAGAAAGACAGCTTCCTGTAACTATAGTCATGGGAGATGTAAATGGGCTTAAATTAATAAATGATGTATATGGCCACTCCAGGGGAGACGTGCTCCTTAGAAAGATAGCGGACATATTAAAAGAAAGCTTTAGAAAAGAAGATATTACTTCAAGGTGGGGAGGAGATGAATTTATATCCATACTTCCCAAGACCAGTGTAAAAGATGCAGAAAGCATTATAAAGAGAATTAAAGAATTATGTGAAGAAAAAAGTACAACCGAGATGCCTCTAAGCATTTCACTTGGGGCTTCAATAAAGAAGTCTTCATCAGAAAATATAGATGATATATTAAAAGAAGCTGAAGATAAGATGTATAAGAGTAAAATAGTGGAGAGTGTGACTGCTCAGGAAAGTCTTTTACAGTCTCTTAGAGTAATTTTAAAAAAAGGAGATTATAGAACCGAGACGCGTATTAAAAAAATGGATGATTATGCCGTCCTTATAGGAAAAAGGCTGAATCTTTCTAGTATAAAGCTTGAAGAACTGAAACTATTTATGAATTTTCAAAATATAGGAAAATTGGCACTTGCCGATGAAATAATGGCAAAAAAAGGAAGGCTGACCGCAGAAGAGTGGAAAATAGTAAAAGAAATTCCCGAGGTAGGATACCGTATTGCAGAATCATCCACAAAGCTTAAGCCCATAGCGGAGTCTATACTCTCTCATCACGAATGGTATAATGGTCAGGGATATCCAAGAGGTATAAAGGGTGAGGAGATTCCGGTATTGTCCAGGATATCACTGCTTGTTACTTCTTATGATGCTATGACCAGCGATAGACCATATAGAAATAAGATGACAAGTAGTGAAGCAAAAAAGGAAATAAAAAAATATTCCGGAGTCCAGTTTGACCCCAAAGTAGTAGATGCCTTTTTTGAATTATTAGAAGAGGAGAAATAAATTGTTTGTGTTTATTGTCGGTTCATCAGCCAAAGATTCTTTTAAATCTATGCTTGCTGTGGGGTAATCAGTCCCTGCCAACATCGATTACACCATAATTTTTTCTACTCCAGCAGAGGCATGTTCGTGCATCACTCTTTTCTGGTAGGAAACAATCCCTGAAATTACGATAACTAAAGTGATTAAAACCATAATGCCTAATACGGTCAATCCACTTCGTGTTTTGCGCTTCAGAATACTTTTTATGGCATAATCGAACATACTCTGACACCTCCCCAAATTAATCTAATTTCTTCTTGTTTAAAGCCAAATTATTCGCCATTTTTTTCACCTACGACCAATTTCATATAACCTCTCGAGAGTACAAGAAGCTGCCCGACTAACGGGAGGGCAATCTGGGTGGAGCACGAGGTGCAAAGGCAGGTATCCGCTGTTAGATGACCTGTTTTGCGTTCTATTATGTTTGGTCACTATATTTCCACCATGCTATTGACAATATGTAGCCTGCAAAAGAAGTAAAAATCAATGAAAGATAACTCCATTCGTTTAATCGACTTTTTAACACATCACCAGCAACACCACAATATATTGAAGGAATTGACCAGGGGAAATAATAGCCCCAGCCCACAATAGGGATAAGCTGTGCAAAAATCAATGTTAACACTAGAAAACCTAAAGGCGCTAAAAACCCCTTACTCCATAAAGCAAAAAAGGTAATGAGTGTTCCCAGTGCCATGGTTAATAAGGCGGTAATTAAATAAGTTATAATATTTTCAAAGATAATACTGTATTCCCATCCAGGCAGTTTTAATATTCCCGCAATTATAAATCCTAAAACTAAGATGAAAACTGTCAGACAAAGACACCAGATAAAGTAAACAATGAATTTTGCATTTAATATATGCGTGCGGGAAATCGGTAATGATAGTAAATCCCTGTAAGTACGATCTACATATTCTCTACCGAATATATAACTGGCTACAAATCCAAAAACAATGACTCCACCAATTGCCATAACCTGCGATAACATTGAAAAATAAGCGCCCCAGCCTACTAAGGTCGATAGTATAGAGATCTTGGTGCTTATAATCCCTGATTTAGGGACAAGTTCTGGATTTTGTAATAAAAACATTAAAAGCCCTCCAAAAATAGGACCTAAAGAAAAGGCAATAAAAGTAATCCAAATCATGTTTAAATGCTTGAGTTTAAGACACTCTGATAAAAATGCCCTTTTTAGTTCATTCATACTTTATGCCTCCTCGGTATTGATTGTTCTTATGAAAAAGGATTCAAGATCCTCTTCAAAGACAGATAGTGTTCGTGGTGTTAAACCTGCTGCTACCAACCATTCACAAATGGTTTCTGGCTTATTTATTACACTTGGGTCATATATTTCAATCATATTTTTTTGGTTAATATTTGAAGATATGTTCTTGCTCTTTAGAAATTCTAAAGCCTTTGAATTATTCCCGGTTTCTATTATTAACTTTTTTATTACCTGGTCTTTTAATTTCTCAGATTTCAACTCTTTTATGAGCCTTCCTTTATGAATAATACCGATTTTAGTCACTAACTTTGAAAGCTCACCTAAAATATGACTTGAGATAAAAATAGTAGTTCCATTTCTTGAAAGCTCTTTAAGCATTTCTCGAATCTCTATTATTCCTGCGGGTCCAGTCCACTCATAGGTTCATCTAAAAGAAGTAGTTTAGGCCTATGCATTAATACTTTTGCCAGTCCAAGTCGTTGTAAATTACCTAACGATAGATGTTTAGCTTTAGCATTATGATAGCCTTTAAGTTTTAATCTATCAATAACATTATCAATTAAGTTTTTATCTATTAATTTCCTTAAATTAAAAAATACTTCAAGATTTTCTCTAACAGAGAGGTTAGGATATGAATCCGTGGACTCTACCATATACCCCACATCATTCCAGTGAGCAAAATTTTTCCTTATATCTTTGCCAAATAGCTTAACAGTCCCTTGATTTGTTTTCGGTTTAATCATTCCAAGTAACAACCTAATTGTGGTGGTTTTCCCTGCGCCATTTAAACCTACAAAGCCATATATTTCTCCGGATTCTACTTCAAGGGAAATATTATTGACAGCAATTAAATCCTTAAATTTTTTTGTCAAATTATATGCTTAAATTGTTTTCATTTTTTTCTTCCTCATTTCCAAACATATCGCTTAACTACCAAGAAGGCATTTTTATATTTGATTCTTGATGCTCTAGTCATAAATAAAGGATAGCTTAAAAGGGGATTAACTGTCAAGTAAGAAGGGGGTCTAGATCTTGAAATATAACGAAAGATATGTTATCTTGGCAACATGACCAGACCATTACGGATAGAATTTAAAGGAGCAGTTTATCATATCACTTCCAGAGGAAACGCCAGGAAGGCGATCTTCCTTGAAGAGAAAGACTTCGCTGATTTCCTCAGCGTCTTATGTTCTGTGGTAAAAAGATATCACTTCATATTGCATACCTATTGTATGATGAATAACCATTATCATCTGCTTATTGAAACCCCTTATGCTAACTTATCAAGAGGGATTATTTATAGATATAACTATGGAATTTATTATAGCTTTGAGGCCTTAAATGAAATTTTTGAACCTAAAGACAAGAAGTCAAGAGATCAAGGAATGTATGAGGCTCACCTACAGTACGGCTATACCTTAAAAGATATAGCAGAATATATCGGTGTGCATTATACTACAGTGAGCAAAGTGATTAAAAGAATAGAGGGGGAAGAGGAAAAGTGATATTTCAAGACCATAATATTTCTAGAACCCCTTAATTTTAATCTATAGAGGAGTATTATAGATGAAGCAGTATAAAGATATTACTTCCAGGGAAAATTCAATATATAAGTTGGTAAGAGCTTTAAGTCAAAAAAAAAGTTCGTGAAAACAGTGGATTATTTCTCATAGAAGGCACCAGACTTGTTGAGGAAGCTAATAGCGGAGGAATAAAAATAAAATACCTTATTATTAATGAAACAGCAGAAAATGTGCCAAAAATTAATCAAGATTGTCAGGTTTTAAGGCTGCCCAATAATCTATTTAAGAAGGTTTCAGATACAGTTAGCTCTCAAGGAATAATAGCGGTAGCTGAACAAATAGAAATATCATTGGCAGATATAATTCTTGGAGCAAATCCTTTGGTAGTTGTTTTGAATGGCCTGCAGGATCCTGGAAATCTTGGGACGATCATAAGAACCAGCGCTGCAGCAGGTGCTACTGCGGTATTATTAACTGAAGGAACTGTAGATTTATATAACCCAAAAGTTGTTAGGTCTACAATGGGTTCCCTGTTTCAGGTGCCTATTGTAAGTGGTCTTGATGATAATGAGGCAGTCAAATGGTTGAACTATAACTCTATAAATATTATGGTGGCAGATTTAGATAGCGAAGAATATTACTATTCCGCTAACCTCAAAGATTCTTTCGCTTTGGTAATCGGAAACGAAAATAGAGGAGCAAATGATATATGGAGGAAAGCGGCTTATAAAAAGATAAAAATTCCTATCTTAGGATCCACTGAATCCTTAAATGCATCAGTAGCTGCTGGAATAATTCTATATGATGCAGTTCGTCAAAGATTGGGATAAGACACAGGGGGAAATATGAGTTATATTGTGCAAACACATTAGAAATAATATTAAAATTTATAAATGGGGAGCACGAAGAGATGAACACAAGAAAAGTTGATACAGAGTTTATTAGAAAATCGTTTAACACAGAAAAGACAGTATCAGATTATACAAGAGCAGTTAAGGAAATTGGGCTATGGGAATCTGAGAAGATGATGATTAAAAAATATTTTAATCCGAAAGACCGAATTTTAGATATTGGATGTGGTGCAGGGAGAACAACCATAGGATTCTATGAGCTTGGTTATCATTTAGTAGAAGGATTGGATTTATCGGAAGCTATGATAATACAAGCCAGAAGAATCAGTGAGGAATTGAATTATAACATAAATTTTATTGTGGGAGATGCGGCTTGTTTAGATTATAATGATGAAACTTTTGAGGCAGCTTTATTTTCCTTTAATGGGATAATGCAGATACCGGGAAGAGAAAATCGGATAAAAGTGTTAAAAGAAATAAAGCGTATATTGAAACCTAAGGGATATTTCTTGTTTACTACCCATGAAAGGGTCAGCAACAAAGAGTATGAATCATTTTGGAAAGAGGAGAAGAGAAGGTGGGCATTGCATTTACAAGACA